>Ga0189277_10077_pt1 | contig 142767 bp, 154 predicted proteins | sample N26A32minimetaG_FD_130325 | JGI IMG/M metagenome (GOLD analysis project Ga0189277, IMG submission 130325) | Marine microbial communities from the Costa Rica Dome - N26 A3-2 mini metaG | ecosystem: Environmental > Aquatic > Marine > Oceanic > Photic zone | place: Costa Rica: the Eastern Pacific... | reverse complement strand
TGTCCTCCCCCTTGCAGGGGGAGGAACGCAGACAGCAGCCGCCTTGCTTGAGGGGCCGTTCTCCCCCTTGCAAAGGGGGAGTTAGAGGGGGATCGCGATGGCATGGCCATCGCCCTTCGCCAGTTCAGGCGGGGGAGGAGTGCCCCCTCCGCATCTCCGGCGCTGCGGAAGGATGAAGCGAATGCACGGCATTCGCCCTGAAGCAGGCCCAAGCGCAAGCGCAGGGCGCCCCAGCCTCCCTCGGCTGGCTCCGCAGACACACCGCACGAGACCCCGGCATCCGCCGGGGACACGGGGGTGGAGCGTAGGGTGGGTTGAGCAAAGCGATACCCACCAATCCCGTCCCGCCTTCAACCCTGTCATCCCGGAAAATCCGTCAGGATTTATCCGGGACCCAGACACTGGGTGCGGGAGAACAAATGGGTCCCGGATATTTGCTCACGCAAATTCCGGGATGACAGGAACCGGACGATACGATCCGTCCTTCTCCTCCCCCGCATGCGGGGGAGGTGGCAGGCGGCGCAGCCGACTGACGGAGGGGGGATTCCGGACCCGCGGCACCAGCCCCCTCCGCCTCGCGGGGCTCGGCACCTCCCCCGCCTGCGGGGAAGGAAGACACCCCCTATGCCACCAGAGCGCCGGCGATCAGGTAGAGCGCCACGGCCAGCCCGCCGGTGACCAGCGCATAGGGCATCTGGGTGCGGACATGGTCGATATGGTCACAGCCCGCCGCCAGCGAGGCGATGATCGTCGTGTCGGAGATCGGCGAGCAATGGTCGCCGAAGACGCCGCCGCCCAGCACCGCCGCCAGCACCAGCGAGGGCGGCAGGCCGAGCGCGGCGGCGAGCGGCATGGCGATGGGGATCATGATGCCATAGGTGCCCCAGCTGGTGCCGGTCATGAAGGCGGTCACGCCCGCCACGACAAACAGCACGGCCGGCACGATGACCGGCGAGACGAACTGGGCCGCAACGCCGGACAGGAAGGCCCCCGTGCCGAGCACGCGCAAACTGTCGCCGAGCGCGATGGAGAGGAAGAGAATGGTCACCACAGGCACCATTTCGGCAATCCCGGCAAAGCCGCGTGCCTGCAGGCCGCCCTTCGGAAAGGCCTTGCCCAGCGCCAGCAGACCGGCCGCCACGGCCATGGCCAGGCACACCGCCCAGAGGATCGACTGGCTGCCGCTGCCGGCCAATATGTTGCCGCCGCCGGTCCAGGCCATGAAGCCGAGCGCGCCGGCAATCATCACGGCCAGCGGCAGCCACATATATATCGCGCGTGTCGGCGCGACGGGCGCGTCCGCTTCGGCCTGCACGCCGGCGCCCTGCCCCGCCGTTTTCATCGGGCCGAAGACCCGGCCGGTGAACACGGTGGCATATACGCCGGCCAGCGTCAGGAGGGCATAGAAATTCCACGGGATCGTGCCCGCCACCACGCCGATCGGACTGTCAAAGCCATATGGCTCGACCAGGCCGAGCGCATAGGCGCCCCAGCCATTCAGCAGGATCAGCGCGCTGATCGGGGCCGAGGTGGAATCGATGATATAGGCGAGCCGCTCGCGCGACAGGCCATGCGCATCGAACAGGCGCTGGCCCAGCACGCCGCTGCTCAGCAGGCTGACATTCGTCTCGACAAAGATGGCCGTCCCCGCCAGCGCCGGGGCGAGCGCCGCGCGGCGCGGGGTGGAGGCAAGGCCCCGCTTCATCAGGCCGCGCACCAGCGCCTCGACGCCGCCGGAATCGCGCATCCAGGCGATCAGCGCACCGATCAGCAGGCAGAACAACAGGACGCGTGTATTGCCGGGGCTTTCGAACACGCCGACCGCGCGGTCAATCGCGCCCAGCGCGCCAAGGCCCGGATGAAAGCCGGCAATCAGCGTTTCAGAGGCCAGCAATGCCAGGCCCAGCGCGGCATAGACATTGCGCGTCGCCAGCGCGACCAGGATCGCCAGCACGGGCGGCAGTATCGTCAGAATGTCCAGGGCCCGGCCTCCTTGTGTGCACGCCCCTCACCTAAGCGCATTCGCCGCCCGATGCCCAGCGCCCTGTCTGCCAGCCGGGGGTGGCACCGGGAATTCCGCCCGTGTTTCGGGCCCGGTCACAAAACTGTGAAATTCTCGTCGGAAGGGACTCGACTCGGGCGCGGTTTTGGGGAATCATTTCGGTTAGCCAACGAAATCCGGACGGGCGCCAACCCGCTTCAGGAGCGGCGGCAAGTACATCGCCCTCGACGGAAGGGCCGGGCCAGAAGCAAGGCTGCGAGAGCAGCGGCGCAAAGGGCCAGGCGGGACCGCGAGACAAGGCAGGCGATGTCTTCGATGAGGGGAGCTAGACCCCGAGCGAAGGGCTGTAGGACGTGACCGGAGCGCGATCCGAAACACGTCACCAAAGGAAAATCCGAAAGGATTTCCGGCGGTTAGGTCAGGCTGACGCGAACTCGCCCGTGCGAATGAGGGAAAGTCTGATCCGGGAGACGGCCTTGGGCGCAAGCCCGCTCGCAAGAGTGTGGCGGCGACCAGACCGGATCCTGACAAAGGGCAAAAGAAAAGGCCCGCTTTCGCGAGCCCGATCCTTGCCCGGTGTCAATCGAGGACCGACAACGAGTGCATGCACAATGTCTCGGTAGTCTGATTCGAAGCACCAGAGAAGGTGTGATCGTCCGCGATCACACCTTCTTTTTTGCGCGCGGCGGTTTTCGGGAATTCGCCTCCCGCGCGAGTTCGGCCGCAGACGCCGCCGCAACCCCTGCCCCGTCTCGTGCGTAGTCTCTGCGAACCCGATCCCTGACACGCCCAATCCGGAAAGGCCCCGCCCCCATGCTCGCCCTGCTCGAACCCGTCTTCGTGTTGATCGGCGTGTGGGGCCTGTTCGCCGCCCTCGCGCCAAAGCTGCGCACGGAAATCTGGTGGATGCGCATCTGGGTCTATGGCCGGCTGCAGACCTGTCTCATCCTGCTCGCGGCCCTCGGCCTGTATCTCGCGCTCTATCCCGTCGGCGACATCGGCACGGCCACCCTGCTGATGGCCTATGCGGTCGGCCTGTCGATCTGCGCGCTGGACATCTGGCCCTATTTGCCCGGCCGGAAGCGCGAAATGCGCCGTGCCCGGCCCGGCAGTCCCGGCACCCCGCTGTCCGTGCTGCTGCTGAACGTGCTGCAGGAGAATGAGGACCATGCTGCCGTGCTCGCCCGCATCCGTGACAGCGACGCCGACATTGTCTTCCTGTCGGAAACCAATGCCCGCTGGCGCGCGGCCCTTGCCCCGCTGGAGGCTGACTATCCCCACACCTTCCTGCTCGACAAGGAAGACCATAACGGCCTCCTCTTCTATTCGCGCCATCCCGTCACACGCGCCCAGGAACGTTATCTCTGCCAGGATCATGTGCCGTCCCTGACGATGGACATCGACCTGGCCGGCCGCGAGGTGCGCCTTTACTGCATCCATCCGCGCCCCCCCCGCCCGCGCGATGACACGCAACATCTCGATGACGAATTGATGATCGTGGCCGATGAATTGCGCGAACAGCACCGCCCTGCCCTCGTGATCGGCGATTTCAACGAGGTCGGCTGGTCGTGGATGGTGAAGGAGTTCAAGCAGCATGGTGGCCTGTGCGATCCGAAACGGGGCCGCGGCCTGTACAATTCCTATGGCGCGAAGTCGCCCTTCCTCGCCTGGCCGCTGGACCATGCGTTTGCCACGCCGCACTTCGATCTGACGCGCATCTGCCGCCTGCGTCCGTGCGGATCGGACCATTATCCCATCCTGTACGGCTTCCACCTCCGCCCCGACCCTTGATCCCCGTCAGATTGGCATGCCCGGAAATCGCGTGTAACCTCTGCTTAACCAATACCGAGGGGACGGTGATGCGGCGAATAAACTTGGTTTCCAGTCTGTGCGCCCTGGCGCTGGCCAACCTGCTCGCGGCCTGCAGTGCGCAGCAGGACGCGGGTCAGGCCTATGATCCGGAACCAGAGCCGGACCCGCAATTCGAAGTGCCTCCTCCACCACCACCACCGCCACCCATGATCGACTCCCCAACGGAGCCGGAACCACCACGTGCATCGGCGCCCGGCAGCAGCCCGAACCCCGGCCGCGACAAGCCGGGCGTGTCTCCGGAACTGCCTGGGGACATCTCTGATGAAGACGAGAACGACGAGCCCGGCAGTCCGAGCCTTGGCTTCGGCGAAGCGTCCGATCTGGAAGAGTTGCGTGAACTCCATGCCGATAATCCGGCATTTCTCGACTGGCTCGACAGCTTTGCCGACGGCGAAGAGGACCTTGCCGCCCTCGAACCTGCGGCCGGCGCATCCGACACAGAATTCTGCCAGGCTGAAATCTCGGCCCCCCGCACCCTGCTGATCACCTGCGACGGCGCCGGATCCGGCACCTACTCCCAGGCCACGCATCGCATCGAAGGGGACCTGACCGAAACCCTCGACCTGCTCGCACGCGATCTTGCCGGCGAAGGTCTGGAGGTAGGCCTGTTCGACCGCCAGCTCTGTTTCTGGAGCGAGACCATCTCGATCGACGGGTCAGACCTGGTCATGAATTGTCCCGACTGGGACTTCCGCTACTCGGAGCTGGCCGCCGAAGCCGCTACCGCATTCGACAGCGGCCGGATCGCACACCATGCACCGGAACAGATGGTGCTCGGGCAGCCCTATTTTCTCGAAATCGCGATTCAGCCAATCCAGAGCAACACGACAGAAGCTGAAATTGACGAGTCCCTGCGCGCTGTGATGGGAACGGGCCTGGCTGCTGACAGTTCGGAGCAGGCCTTTTCGCTGGAATTCGACACGGTCCGTGCAAGTCAGGTCATGATGGCCAATGCCACGGCCGATGCGTTTGACCTGACCCTGATGACCCCGGAAACGCAGCCCGTCGTGCCGGGAGAGCCGACATTGTGGCAATGGAGAGTTGTTCCGCGCGCGGTCGGCACACCAAATCTGACGTTCACCGTGTCCCAGCGCGTCTCGGTCGAGGGTCAGAACCTTGCAAAAGTGGTCAAGACCATTCCCGTTTCGGTGAATGTGGTATCACTGGACGTGCTGCTCGCCGATCCCGGCCCGGCGGCGGATGAAGCCGCGGATGCGCGCCGGTCAGCTGGATCGGACGAAGACACGGTGATGCCGCTGACCGGGTCCCTCACCGCGCCGCCCTCCGGCGTAAGCGATGCCACGGAAATGAGTGTTGCCAACATTGCGAACGCCGCGTCCGGTCTGCTGCCGGATACGGAAATTGCCGGGTGCACCTGGGTCAGTGGTCCCAATCCGGACCGGCAAGCCATGGTGCTCAGCAATCTGGCTTACGCCCCGCCGGTCAGCCGGCTTTCCGTGACGCATGAAGACGGCGACCGGATCACCGACGCACTGTCTGCGGTCGGATTTTCGGTGCTGAAATGTCAGGACCTTGGCCAGCGCCAGACGGTTCGCGCGCTCAGCCTGCTTGGCCGCATGTCGAAAGCCCGCAAGGATGCCGGTGCCTATCCGGTCACCTTCTTCTATTATTCCGGCCATGGCGTAAACGTCGGCGGCACCAATTTCATCCTGCCCACCGACATTCCCGGCGCGTCTCCCGAAGAAATCCGGGATTTCGGTGTCAGTTTCGAACAGATATTCAATCGCGTCTCGACAACTGTCGCGCCCACCTCGTTTATCGTGTTCGATGCCTGCCGGACTGTCATGGATGATGAAAGCCGGGGCCTGATGCGGGCCTACAGCCCTGTAGGCTGGGCGTCCGGCGTGTTCCAGGCCTTCGCGACCGAGCCGGGCAAAACCGCCGCCGATGATGGCGTCTATTCCGAGGAGTTGTCCGTCCTGATCCGCACGCTCGATGACCCGGCCAATGTCGTGTTCAAACGTGTCCAGGATGCGGTCGCAGCGCGCACGGGACAGAAGCAGAGACCGGTCTACACCGACGGCACGACGGGCGGTGATTTCTACTTCATCCAGGACGCGGACTAGCCCCACCCCGGAATCAAAACACCGCCGAACCCGGTTCGGCGGTGTTGAAGTCCGGGTCTGGTCCTGCCGGCCTACGGGCTGACGGGAACCGGCTCCGGCGCTTCGGGCTGAGGTGGCGGCGGGGGAACATCATGCTCCACCAGCGTGTCTTCCGGCGACGGCGCAGAGCCGGACACGGCGCAACAACGCACCTGCATCTCGAGCACACGGCTGTTGAAGCGGCATTTCTCGTCATTGATCTCGCGCAGGATGGACATGCCGCCCGCCCGGTAGGTGTAGCGGGTCTGGGTGCAACTGGTCAGAGCATAGCCTGGCCGACAGGTTCCGGTGTCGGAATTCTGGATGGTGCGGGTTTCGCACTGGACTTCCTTGCTGTTGGCCGCCTCCGCCAGAGCGAGGGCGGCGTCAGCCTGTGCCTGCGCCGCGTCTGCGCTGGCCTGTGCCCGCGCAGCCGCCTCCGTGGCATTGTCGGCCATCGAGCGGGCCTGAGACAGGCGCATGTCCGTGTCTGCGAGCGCCGTCGTGTTGCCATCGATTTCCAGCTTGAGCTTGCACACCGCCTCGCCGGCCTTGTCCGGATTGGCGCAATATTCTGCTACTGACTGTTCAGCAGGTATCATCTGACAGCCTGCCAGAAGCGCGGTCGACAGGACCGCCCCTGCAAGGAATTTCCCACTACCCATATTGTTCTCCATTTCTGGCCCCAGCCATTTTGGCCGATATTCAAGGGGCACAGACCCGGAGCGTCAATGCCGCTCCCGCCTGAGGGGAGTCCTCAGGCTTTCAGTTTGTAACCCGACCGGAACATGAGCCAGACAGCAAAGATACCGGCCACAGCCAACAATCCGGTTACCCAGACCCCGACAATCACGGAGCTGTTGGCGACCCCGAGGAAGCCATACCGAAACCCGTCAATCATGTAGAAGAACGGATCAAGCAGGGCCATTGTGTAGAAGGGCTCGGACATCACCTTGATGTCGTAGAAGGTGCCGGACAGGAAAGTGAGTGGCACGATCACGAAATTGGTGACCGCGGACAAATGGTCGAACTTGTCCGCCCAGATACCGCCAATGGCGCCAAGTGCGCCGAGTGCGATCGCAGATGTGACGCTGAACCAGAGTATCGGCCAGAGATGGACGATGGAGAGGTCCGCCAGACCGCTGATCTGGATCCCGATGGCAGAAATCAGCGCAACGAGCAGCCCGCGCACAACCGATCCGCCAATGAATCCGATGGTCAGCTCCATGGGCGACAGCGGTGGCATCAGGAAATCGACATAGGTGGAATTGAACTTGGCCTGCACGAGGCTGGAACTGGTATTCTGGAAGGCATTCTGCAGGATGGCCATGACGATCAGGCCCGGCGCCAGGAACTCGATATAGTTCAGCCCCTCGAAATCACCCATCAGCCGGCCACGGTCGCCGAAAGCAAGCTTGAACACCGTCATGAACAACAGGGTCGTCACCACGGGCGCAAACACGGTCTGCATCCACACCTTCATGAACCGGCCGATTTCCCGCTTGAACAGGGTCCAAAGCCCCAATCCGTTGATGCTGCCATACTGGCGGACGTTTCGCTGGGCGGAGCTCTGGGCGGCGGCTGTATCGGTCATCCGCGCTATCTAGGCATGATTGGGCGAGTCTGCGAGGGGCAATGGACGGAAAAGTCACGGAAAATCGCGTGCCTGATTTTTGTCCACAGGTCAGCACAGTTAACCACAAGATGTAGAAAGCCTGTGGAAAGCGTGCGCTGCATGTTGTGTTTCGTTTCGCTGCTGATACGATATCTAGGTGCTGAGCGGATGGCGCGTAGCGAGCCATCTCAATATATAGGGGCTGAAAGATCGTTGGTGTTAACGATCTTCATCCGAGCTGGGAGACATTGACCATGTCCTGGACCGAAGAACGGGTAAGCGTGCTGAAAAAACTCTGGGCGGAGGGCCATTCCGCTTCCCAGATCGCCAAACAGCTGGGCGGCGTGACCCGCAATGCCGTGATTGGAAAAGTGCATCGTCTTGGCCTGTCCGGTCGTGCGACGCCGTCCCGTCCGGTCAAGCGCCCGCCGCGTCTGGCGCGTCCGAAGCCACGGGTGATGCCGGACGGCAGCGTCAAGGTGGCCGCCCCCGCAGTGCCGGAAAAGACCGAAACCCGCCCGATTGAGCGCAACACCGAAGTCATGGCGCCGCTGCCTCCGCTGCAGCAGGCCGATGGTGAGCCCGCTTCGATCCTCACGCTGCGGGACTCCATGTGCAAATGGCCGATTGGCGATCCAGCCGATCCGAAATTTGCCTTCTGCGGCCGGAAGGCTGATTGCGGCCCCTACTGTTCCGAACATGCCAAGGTGGCGTTCCAGCCTGCGCGCAAGCGCGACAGCCGGAAAGGCGCCTATGATTATGTCCGTCGCATCGCCGGCTAGACCCGGCACGCACCCTTGCGTCTGACAGGAAGCCCCCGAAGTCATTCTTCGGGGGCTTTTCCTTTCCCGGCAGGCCCGCTCTCGCCTTCCTGACGAAACGCCTTTAAGCCGGTTTCCGTGACTGCTCCGACGACCCCCGACACGATCTACGCCGCCCCGGCCGAATGGGTCGCCACCGGGACCGGCGCGCAGGGAAACCTGTTCCTGACCGGACGGGCGGGAACCGGCAAGACAACCATGCTGCGGAAATTCCTAGCTGGCGCGGGCGACAAGGCGATTGTCCTGGCCCCGACCGGCGTGGCGGCCATGAATGCCGGCGGCCAGACAATCCATTCCTTCTTCAAGTTTCCGCCGCGCCTGATTGAACCGACCGACATCAAGCGCCTGCGCTCGACGCGTCTCGTGAAAGCCATCGACACGATGATCATTGACGAGATCTCCATGGTTCGGGCCGACATGCTGGACGCCATCGACAAGAGCCTGAAGCTGAACCGCGCATCCAAGAGGCCCTTTGGCGGGGTACGCATGATCCTGTCGGGCGACCTGCACCAGTTGCCGCCGGTCGTATCCGGTCAGGAAGCGCCGATCCTGCAGGAACGTTATGGCGGCAGCTATTTCTTCAATGCGCCGGCCTTTCGCGAGGCGGAATTCTCGCTGCTGGCCCTGAAACATGTGTTCCGTCAGGCCGAGCCGCGCTTCCTCGCCCTGCTTGGCGCCTTGAGGACCGGCCGTGTCACGCCAAATGACGAGGCCGTTCTGCGCGGTCTGGTCAGTTCGAAATCGGCGGTCGAAGCGTCCGAAAGCCATGTCGTTTTGACTCCAAACAATGCCAATGCGTTTCGGATCAACCAGGCGCGGCTGGACGGGCTGACCACACGGTCCCAGACATTCGAGGCGGATGTGCAGGGCCAGTTCGAGGAAAAGGCCTTCCCGACTGAAGCCGACCTGGAGCTGAAGGAAGGCGCCCGGGTCATGCTGATCAAGAATGATCCGGAAGGGCGCTGGGTGAACGGCACGCTGGCAACGGTAGCCGGCTTTTCGGGCAGCCGGGTGATCGTCGAGATTGACGATCATGTGTACGAAATCGAGCAGACGGCCTGGGAAAAGTATCGCTACGAACTGGATCCCGAGACCAAGAAGGTGAAACGCGAAGTCGTCGGCACATTCAAACAGGTGCCGTTGCGGCTGGCCTATGCCGTCACCATCCACAAGGCGCAGGGGCTGACCCTGGACAAGGTGTTCATCGATTTCGATTCCGGCATGTTCGCCCACGGACAGGCCTATGTCGCGTTTTCGCGGGCGCGTTCGCTGGACGGTTTGTCAATCAGCCGGCCCTTGCGGCCCCGCGACCTGGTCCTGGACCGGGATGCCTTTGCGTTCGGCAAGCTGGAAACCATCGAGGACACTGACGCCTATCTGCTGGCGCGGTTTGCCAAGTCAGACGATACGCTGATTTAGGCCATTTCGGGGCATTAACCTTTCGCTCACAATCCGGCCGCATTCTGACGATCTCGTGTACGCCGCCAGCAGAGAAAGGCACGTCATGAACGCAGTCCTTGAACGTCGTCAGCGCCGCTGTCTCCTGAGACAGGGCATGGGCACAGCCAGCGAGCGCAAGTCATTGTCGCAGGTGGCCGCTCATCGCCGCCGCATGCGCATTCCCGGCAGCGGCGGAAACTAGGCCAGTTTCCGGATTTCCTCCGAGAGCTGGCGCTCCCGGTCGGTGACGATCTCTTCCAGAACGCGCACGCGCTGTTTCAGATGCGCCACTTCGTCGAGCACCCGCTTCATTTCCTGATCGGAGGCCTTATCGTGTTCGCGATCTGCCTTCATCTTCAGATAATTGTTCAGCACACCCGCGCCGACGCTTATCATCACGATGATGACGACCATTTCAAAAACGCCCATGTGGCAACTCCCATCTATATCGTTTTTCGATATATCGCGCTCGCGATCAGATTACAAGACAAAATGGCGCGTGTTGCGCGCTGCGCTTAGCCGAGGCGGTCAATCTCGCGGCGCAAACGGCGGTCACGATCCAGGATGATTGATTCCAGCGTACGGACACGCTCCGACAATTGAGCGATCCGGTCATCCTCGCGCGGCGCAGTCTGCACTGGCCGACGTCCAGAACGGATCATCATGATGATCACGATGACGAACAGGATGAAAGCGAAGAACGACATGGCGGGGCTCCTTTTCTGACAAGACCATCTTTCCGAAAGCCAGTCGTTTGGAGCTCCCCCGTTTCTTGGATGGATCCGCAATTCGCCGGATGCACCGCTCTCCTGAACTTATCGATAATCAATATGTAGGAAGCGATGAATACCTGTTCAAGAAGAAAACCGGATTATCTTCCGGTAGAGCCGAACCCGCCCGCACCGCGTGCGGTCTCGTCGAGTTCGGACACTTCCTCCCAGGCCAGCTGGGTGACCGGTGCCAATACGAGTTGGGCGATGCGCTCGCCGCGATTGATGGTGAAGGCGTCCTGGCCGAGATTGACCAGGATCACCTTGATCTCGCCGCGATAGTCGCTGTCGATCGTGCCGGGCGTGTTGAGACAGGTCAGGCCATGCTTGGCAGCGAGGCCGGAGCGCGGGCGCACCTGGATCTCATAGCCCTGCGGAATGGCGACCGACAGGCCCGTCGGGATCATCGCCCGCTCCCCTGCCTGCAGCAGGACCGGATCGTCCTCCGGCACGGCGGCGCGGACATCCATTCCGGCCGAACCGGCGGTTTCATAGGCAGGCAAATCAAGCCCCTCAAAATGGGGCAGCGGACGGACGGAGACGTTAACCTTGGTCATGCCCCAAGCCGTTGGCGGAGTCGCATGACCAAGTCAAGCAGTCAGGGCGGCCCCAATCAGTCCTCGTCCTGATGAGCCTCGAAGATTTCATCTTCCCAGTCCATCCGGTCGCCGCGCATCAGCTGATCATGCTGGCGCTCCGACTCCGGCTTGCGGTCCATGAAGATCGTGTTGTCGATGCCGTCGAGCGTGAATTTGTCGACGCCGTCATTCTTCTTGAGGAAGCTCTCGAACGCGCTATCTGGCGGAAGGGTTGAGCGCAATCCGCTTTCATAGGCGTCCCCCAACCGGTTGGTCTCCTCCCGGTCGAGGCCGGCATTGGCCGCATTCTGGTACGCCTCGCGCGTCGCATCGACATCGCAATTCGCCTCGATGCGCTGCTCCTCGGTCAGCTTGTGGCACATCAGGGCACCGAGCGCGCCGCCGCCCCCTGCCCGGCCGGACGCAGGCGGCAGGCTGAATTCAATGCCCGGAATGCGCGGTGCTGGCCGTGGCCCGGACTGCGATGGCAGGGCGAAGGGACGCGCCGTTGTGGGCGGCGGTGCGGAAGGCGGCGGCGCCAATGTCTGGAGGGGGGCTTCGGCAGGGGGCGGCGGCGACTCTCCCGGTTCGGGCAGCGTGACAACTTCCTCGTCAGGTTCCGGCGCTTCAACCGGCACATCGGGCAAGTCGACCTCCGGCGGCGCGTCGAGCACAGGATCGGGCTCAGGCTCCGGGTCTGGCTCGGCAGGCGTTTCTTCCTCCGGCTCGGGGGTCGGGTCCGGCATGGGTTCGGGGTCCGGTACAGGGTCGGGCTCACGCACAGGCTTCGGCGCCGGGGGCACGTCCTCTTCCGGCGGGGCCGCGTCGGGCTCCGGATCAGGCAACACCTCTTCGGGGATTTCCAGGACCGGCTCCTCAGGAAGCTCGTCCGGGAGCTCCTCGACCGGTTCGTCCAGCGGCAGATCGGGCATTTCCTCGGACAGCGGCTCTGCGGTCAGGTCCGGCTCGGCCTCCTCGAGCGGCACTTCCAGCGTGTCGGGCAGCTCCTCCGGCAACTCCTCGGGTTCCGGCATGGCCGGCAGGTCGGGCACCTCGTCCAGCGGCATTCCCGGTTGCGGCTCTGTCGGGGCTTCCTCCTCGACGGCCAGCGGCAGGGGCTCCGGCTCGGGGACCGGGTCTTCCATCACCAATTCCACCGGTGCTTCCGGCGGTGGCAGCGGATCGTCCACGACCAGCTCCGTCTCGGGCAGCGGTTCAGGGTCTGGCTGCGGGACAGGATCAGGCTCGGGCTCCGGCAGCGGGGCCGGGTCTATCTCGGGAACAGGAACCGGCGGGACCGGGACGGGCTCTGGCTCTGGCTCTGGCTCTGGCTCTGGCTCTGGCTCTGGCTCTGGCTCTGGCTCTGGCTCTGGCTCTGGCTCTGGCTCTGGCTCTGGCAGAAGTATCGGTGGCAGCTCGACGATGTCCACCTCGAAAATTTCAGGCTCGGGAGGCGGTGGGAGCCTGTGTCCGAAGGCCTGGGCAAACAGGATCAGCATCAGGCCGTTGAAGCCCAATGACCCCGCCACGAAGGGAAGACGCTCGCGCGCGAACTCTTTCCAGGCTCCACCCATGGGCGAAAGCCCTAGCAGCCAGCCCTTAACGGCCTCAGTTACTTTTCGTACAGCTTGCGCTGGCGCCCTTATAGCGCCAGCTCCAGACGGCCATTCACCAGCGCCGTATAGTCATTGACCAGAGCTTCGGAAATCTGGCCCGGCTTGAAGGTGTGTTCGCCGATCTCGGCAACCGGTGTGATTTCCGCAGCGCTGCCCGTGATGAAGCATTCGGAGAAGGTGGACAGCTCATCCGGGAAGATGGCCCGCTCGATGACTTCAATGCCGCGTTCCTTCGCCAGCCGGATCGCCGTCTGGCGGGTCAGCCCGTTCAGGAAGCAGTCCGGCGTCGGCGTATGCAGCGCCCCGTCGCGAACGAAGAAGATGTTGGCGCCGGTCGCTTCGGCAATCTGCCCGCGATAGTCCAGCATCAGGGCATCGGCATAACCGTCGCGTTCGGCAGCGTGCTTGGACAGGGTGCAGATCATGTAGAGGCCGGCCGCCTTGGCATGGCAGGGCGCCGTGTCCGGCGCGGGGCGGCGCCACTGGGCATGCGTCATGCGGATGCCCTTCATCTTGTCGGCAAAATAATCGCCCCAATGCCAGACGGCGACCGCCAGGTGGATCGTGTTGTTCTGGGCCGAGACGCCCATCATTTCGGACCCGCGCCAGGCGACGGCCCGGACATAGGCGCTTTCAAGGCCGGATTTCGCCAGCGCCTCGGTCTTGGCCTGCTCGACCTGTTCAACCGAGAACGGGATCTCGAAGCCCATGATCCCGGCGGATTTGTGCAGCCGCCGTGAATGGTCGAGGGAGCGGAAGATCTTGCCGCCATAAGCGCGCTCGCCTTCGAACACGGACGACGCATAGTGCAAGGCATGGGTCAGGACGTGAACTTTCGTGTCCCGCCAAGGCACGAATTCGCCATCCATCCAGATATAACCGTCGCGGTCGTCATATGCAGACATAATAGTTCAGCGCTCCTCGCTTGCACTTATAGCATTTTTTGCGTTCATTTCAGAACATGGCCCCTGACGTCAACCTGAATAGACCGTTCGATCCGCGCCTTTTCCTTATGGATCAGGAGCTTGACCGGGGCGTTGGACTCTTGCTGGCCGGCAGTGCGGAATTGATGAGAGCCGCAGAAGAGGCCCGGCACAAGGCGGGGCTGAGCAAGCCAGAGCTGCAAATTCTCATGGCTGTGCGCTATACGCCCGGCCAGACCGTGGGCGATCTGCGCGATGCGCTGAGCATGACAGTGCCGACCTTTGCCCGGATCATTGGCGAACTGGACAAGCGCGGCCTGATCGAACGAGAGCGCGAACAGGTCAGCGACAAGCGCCGCCGCACCCTGACCCTGTCGGAGGCCGGCACGACCTTGACGACCCAGATCACCATTGTCCTGCGCGAGCGCCTGCGCCTGGCTTACCGGAGCGCCGGCCCGGATGCGGTCGAAGGGGCCCGCAAGGTCATGGACGCACTTGTCAGATGAACCGCGACACAGCCCATATTCTCGTGGTCGATGATGACGACCGGATCCGCGACCTGTTGAAACGTTACCTGTCGCGCGAGGGTTTCCGCGTGACCTCGGCGCCGGACGCAGCCGGGGCCCGCAAGCTGATGACGGGCATGGAGTTCGACCTTGCCATTCTGGACATCATGATGCCGGGCGAGGATGGCCTGTCCCTGCTGAGATCCATGCGGGAAGGCCGCAACCGGGAAACCCCGGTCATCCTGCTAACGGCCCGGGGCGAAGCAACCAGCCGCATCGAAGGCCTGAGACACGGCGCGGACGACTATCTGGCCAAACCGTTCGAACCGGAGGAATTGTCCCTGCGCTGCGCCGCCATCCTGAGACGGTCCCACAAGGCCCCGCCTCCGGCCGAAGTGGAAATGTCCGGCATGGTGTTCAATGCGGAACGGGGCGAGTTGAAAGCCGGCGAGGATCGAATTCGGCTGACCGAGGCCGAGCTGCAATTGCTGACTGCCCTGGCAGCGACGCCGGGTGAGCCGGTGAGTCGCGAGGACCTGGCCGCCCTGACCTCGGCCGGCATGGAACGCTCGGTGGATGTGCAGGTCACGCGCCTGCGCCGCAAGATCGAACCCAATCCGAAGGAGCCGATCCACATCCAGACCGTGCGGGGCATCGGCTACCGCCTGATGCCGGACTGAGCCGCATGTTCCGGTTAAGGGATATCACACCGCGCGGGCTATATGCCCGCAGCATGCTGATGGTGATCGCGCCCGTCGTGCTGATCCTGTCGCTGATGTCCTGGTATTATTATGACAGCCATATCGCCGAGGTGAACCGCAAGCTGGCCCAGTCCATCGCGCGGGATGCGAGCCTGGTGCAGGCCTATTGCGACCGCCGGGAACAGTCCGCACTGGCCCATCGCACGATTGATGAACGCCTTGACCTGACATTCACCTGCGACAGCCCTGCCGGCCCGCTGGAACAGGCGAAATATGCGCATGTCTTCGCCTACAGCCGAACCCTGGACAATGAGCTCGAAACCCGGCTGGGCGTGCCGGTGGAAACCGCGCTGGACCCGAAGGATTCCATGCTGCACCTGCGCTTCCCGTCCGGACCGCGCACCGTGGAAATCATTGTGGAGCGCAAACGCGTTCTGGCGGCCAACACGCACATCTTCATTGTCTGGGTGATCCTGTTCTCATTGTTCATGGTGGCGCTGGCCATCGGATTCCTGAACCAGCAGGTGCGGTCGATCCTGCGCCTGTCCAAGGCGGCGCGGGCCTTCGGGCGCGGCCGGGACGTGCCGGAATTCCGCCCGTCCGGCGCCAATGAAGTGCGCGAAGCCGCCCGCGCCGTCATCGACATGAAAAACCGGCTGACCGCCTTTGCCGAACAACGCACCGCCATGCTGGCCGGGGTGAGCCACGATCTACGCACCCCGCTCACCCGCCTGAAACTGGCGCTGGCGATGATGGACGAGACCGATGACATCAAGGCGGCCCGCGCAGACCTTGATGACATGTCGATGATGCTGGACGAATACCTGACCTTTGCACGGGGCGAGGAAGGCGACGAACCGAGCACGTTCGACCTGGCCGACCTGGTCCGGGACGCCGCGGCAGGGTTTGGCCCGCACATCGAAGTGTCCGGTCCTGCCTCCATTCCGGTCAATGGGCGGCCGCTGGCCATCAAGCGGGCGGTGACCAATCTGGTGTCCAATGCGGCGAAGTTTGCCACCCATGTGCAAATCTCGCTTGTGGACGGTCCGCATGCGGTGGATATACATGTCGATGACGACGGACCGGGCATTCCCCCGGAGCGTCATGAGGACGCGTTCCGGCCTTTCATGCGACTTGACGAAGCCCGCACCCAGAACACGCCCGGCACCGGGCTGGGCCTGACGCTTGCCCGTGATACGGCCCGCGCGCATGGCGGGGACCTTCGCCTCGGCGAAAGCCCGCTGGGCGGCCTGAGGGCCAGCCTGCGCCTGCCCCATTGAACCATCTCCTTTCAGAGGCATTTCTCCGCCATGAGCAATAGCAAAGCCAAGCTGATCATCCGCAACGCGACGCCGGATGACATTCCGGGCCTGCAGGCCCTGTCCGCAAAGGTCTATGGCGAGGGAGAAGAGTATTCCCGCGACCATTTGATGGCCCAGATCAACCGGTTCCCCGATGGCCAGTTCGTCGCCGAATATGAGGGCACGATTGTCGGCCACTGCGCCACCTTCATGATCGCCTCGGAACATGCCTTTGGCCCGCACACCTGGATGCAGATTACCGGCGGGGGCTATGCCGCCCGGCACGATCCTGAAGGTGATGTGCTGTATGGTATGGATGTTGCCGTCGATCCCGACTATCGTCGCCTGCGCATCGGCCAACGCTTCTACAAGGCGCGCCGCGAATTGTGCCAGTGGCTGGAGCTGAAAGGCATCGTGTTTGCCGGCCGCATGCCCGGCTATGCCCGTCGCGCCAGGCAGTACCCGAACCCGGAAGACTATGTGAAGGCCGTGCGCGAATCCAAACTTCGCGATCCGGTCATCACCTTCCAGCTGAACCAGGGATACGAGCCGCTCGGCGTGCTGCGCCACTATTTGCCGGAGGACACGGATTCCATGGGACATGCCACGCACATGTTCTGGGAAAACCCGCTGGCGCAGGAGAAGATCCAGACCAATACGAGCTTCGGCGACACGTCCCTGCCGGAAAGCGTGCGCATCGCGACCGTGCAATGGCAGATGCGGCGGATCACGTCGATTGATGAGTTCGAGGGACAGCTTGAATACTGGGTCGACATCGCGTCCGATTACAAGAGCGACTTCGTTGTCTTCCCGGAAATGCTGACCCTGCAATTGCTCTCGCTGGCCGAACGTCCACTTGGTCCGGTCGATGCGATCGCACAAATCTCCGAATACACGCCGCGCTTTGTCGAGTTCATGGAAAAGCTCGCCGTGTCGTACAATATCAACATCATCGGCGGCACGCATCCGAGCCAGATGCCGGACGGGGAAATCCTGAACGTCGCCCATGTCTTCCTGCGTGACGGGTCTGTGCACACGCAGCAGAAACTCCACCCGACCCCGTCCGAACGTCATTGGTGGAACATTCAGGGCGGCCGGGGCAATTCGGTGATCCAGACCGATTGCGGCCCCATCGGCGTGATGATCTGCTATGACAGCGAATTCCCGGAAATTGCCCGCCACCTGGTCGACCAGGGCGCACTGATGTTGTTTGTCCCATTCTGTACGGACGAGCGGCGCGGATATCTGCGTGTGCGCTATTGCTGCCAGGCGCGGGCCGTCGAGAACCAGTGCTATGTCACCCTGTCCGGCGTGGTCGGCAATCTGCCCAATGTCGAGAACATGGACATTCATTATGCGGAAAGCTGTATCCTGACCCCGTCCGACTTCCCCTTCTCCCGCGATGGTGTTGCCGCCGATACGGCACCGAACACGGAGACGATCGCCCTGGCTGACCTGTCCATTTCAGACCTTCTGACCGCCCGCCAGTCCGGCGCGGTGCAGAACCTGAAGGACCGACGTCTCGACCTCTATCAGGTGGCCTGGAAGAAGAACTAGGCTTCCTCGATCAGCTGCGGCCCCTGATTGCGGACATTGCCAACAGCCGGATCAACCGGCCAGGCATGCATGTCCTCTGTCGGGAACGGTTCGTACAAATGCCCGACCTTGCGATTGTCGGCGTCCAGCCAGGTCCGGTAGTCGGACGGGTGCAGAATGACCGGCATACGTGTGTGGAGCCCGGCCATCAGATCGTTGGGCTGTGTGGTCAGGATGGTGAAACTGTCGATCTCCGACCCGTCGATCATGGCGCGATCCCAGAGTCCGGCGAAGCAGAACCAGCGGCGATTGCGCAGGCCGATCGCATAGGGCTGCTTCTTGCCCTTCGGCCCGGTCCATTCATAAAATCCGCTGACCGGCACGAGACAGCGATGATGCCGGAACGGACCGCGAAACGTGTTGGATGCCTCAAGTCCGTCGCTGCGGGCGTTGAAGGTGGAGAATTTCTTTTCGCTGAGCGGCTTCTTCCACCAGCTTGGCACCAAGCCCCACATGGCCGGGGCCATCTGGACGGCGCCGCGCGGCACATCCTCCCCTTCCGGGGCCATGCGGATTATCGGGGCATATTGCGTCGGCGCGATGTTGTAGGCGGGTGCCGGCGGCTCGACACCCTCGGGATGAATCAGGTTGAGCGCGTTGTGGTACTCTTCCCAAGAGACCCCATGCCGGAAGAAACGTCCGCACATCGGCTAGGGCTCGAAGACGGCAGATGCGTCGCGACCGAGATCATAGGCGACATGATGTTTCAGCTTCTCGGTCAATTCGTTGACGTCTCCCTGCAACCGGTCCGGCGGGATCATCTGGCCGAAGGTCATCCGGACATTCGCGCCCCGCTTGTTGAGGAGTTCATGGAACAGGGTGATGTCCCGCAGCTCCCCGTTCAGCTCACTGAAGAAGTAGAACAGCCACGAATTCCACGCATCGAGATTGAGCGGCAGGATGGGCGCGCCCTGTTTCCGGGCGAGGCCGACCACGGTTGAGAACCAGTCCTTCTCGACCAGCCGCCCGTCTTCCTTTTTCGCAAGGCGCCCAGACGGGAAGATGACCACGCACTTCTCTTCGGCAAAGGCCTGGCCGGCGCGTTTCAGCGTTTCGCGCGTCTTGGCGGGCGTGCGCTTCTCGGCCACCCATTCGACGGGGATGATGACATCCTGAAAGCGCGGATTGACCCGCACGGCATCGGCATTGGCAAAGAAGATGATGTCCTGGCGCACCTGCTTCAGCAGGTCCCAGACCGCAATTCCATCGGCCAGCCCGGTGGGATGGTTGGCAGCGATGATGACCCGGCCGGAGCCTGGCAGGCGGTCCAGACCTTCGATGTCGAGGGAGAAATCGAGTTGGCGGGACAGATGATCGAAGGAGTCGCGGCCATTCATCTGCATGATCGTGTCGGCCATTTCACGGGCGCGGCGATAACCGAGCGTCTTGTAGAGCACCGGACGCACGAGAGGCCAGGTCCAGCTTTCGCGGAGTTTCGGGCAGCGCTCCTCGATCAGCGTATCGACGATATGCTGGTCGGAATTTTTTTCTGCATCGAGAAATGCAGAGGCCCGCAAGGCGGGCGGATTCACGCTGAGGCTCTCATCGCTCATTGTGTACTGGCCACTCCGTTCTCCCCCCGTATACATAGGGGGTCCGGCGGTTTGCCGAAAGCGGGAAGTACAGGATCATGGCCTGTCCCCGGCGCGCCGCGAACCGCGCATTCTGTTGAAATATAAACACTTCGGAAAGTTTCGCTTTACCAAGACGTAAGAGCCGCGTGGCAAGGTAAATCCAGAACGGGGGGCCGTTTAAGCCTTTCCACCACAGGTCACACAAATCGGGATGAGCGTAGATGAAAGTTCTTTGGGTTGAAGATCACGAGCCGGTCAGGGACATGCTGGCGATTGCCGCGGACAAGGCAGCCCGCTCCCGCGTGCAGATCGACCTGGTCATGGCGCCGACCCTGATGGCTGCGGAATCCCGCCTGCGGCTGGAGCGCTTCGACCTTGTCGTCCTGGACCTCGGCCTGCCGGACTCCTTCGACCCGGACATGACGATTGCGCGGGTGGCAAACATGGGCAAATATCGCATCGCGGTTGTCTCCTCGATGGATGTGCGCGACCAGGCTGTCGAGTCGGCCTTGCGCTGCGGTGCGAACATCCACCCGCAAGCCATCTTCAAGGCCAACCTGCCGTTCAACCGCTTCATCCAGCGCCCGGACGCCTTCGAAGACTTCCTCATGGACCTGATGCCGGCGGCCGAGACCCCGGCGGTCTGCGCGGCCTGACCCAAACCGGCGCTTGCGAAGCGCCCCCTCCCCTTGCTAAGCCGCCCGGGACAGGTCCGGGCGGCTTTTTGCTGGGCGGCAGAGCAGGAAGGACGGTATTCCCGATGATGGATTTTCCCGTAACAATCAGCCTGATCGCAGCCAATGTGCTGGTCAGCCTGATCGGCCTGTCGAACCGCGACTTCTTCGAGGACAACAATTTCTGGATCGCGCCCATCCGGGATGGCCGGCAATGGTGGCGGTTCGTGACCTCGGCTTTCCTGCATGTGAACGCCACCCATTTGCTGATCAACATGTTTGTTCTGTGGGAATTCGGCCGGGTGCTGGAGCGCAGTCTGGGAGCGACAACGTTCCTGATCATCTATTTCGGCTCCCTTCTGGCCGGCAATCTCTGGGAATATGTCGACAAGAAGGATCAGCCGGACTATCGCGCGGTCGGCGCTTCCGGCGCGACATCCGGCGTGGTCCTGTCGTTCAGCGTGCTGGCGCCCTTTGCCCTTCTGGGCCTGTTCTTCATCATTCCGATGTGGGCGATTGTGGCCGCCGCACTGTTCATCTCGGTCAGCTTCTTCCTGTCGCGCCGGCCGAACACGATGATTGCGCATGGCGCCCATCTGGGCGGCGCGCTGGCCGGGGCGGCGCTGACCTTCCTGCTCGTGCCCGGATCCTGGACCCGGCTTCTGGCCCAGATCGCCGAACGGCTGGGCTGAATGGGATATGTGATCGACCGCTATGAGGCCCGCATCGGAAGCGGCCAGCTGACGCCGGACCCGGTGCAGGCCGAGGCTGCTTCGGCGCTGGACGATCTGGCTCACCGGCTGGCCAATCGCAAGACGGGCGGCTGGTTTTCGAAAGCCGAGACCGTGACCGGCCTTTACATGTGGGGCGGCGTCGGGCGGGGCAAATCCATGCTGATGGACCTGTTCTTCGAACATGCGCCGGTCACGGCGCGCAGACGGGTGCACTTTCATGAATTCATGGCCGAAGTGCATGACCGGCTGGATGCATGGCGCAGGCTGACCCCGGATGAGCGCAAGCGGTCCGAATGGCGCGTCAAGGGTGCCGGTGACGACCCGATCGCGCCAGTGGCGAAACAGATCGCGTCCGAGGCGAACCTGCTCTGTTTCGACGAATTCCAGGTCACCCAGATTGCCGATGCGATGGTTCTGGCCCGCCTGTTCGATGCCTTGTTCGAGCGCGCCGTGACGGTGGTGGCGACATCGAACCGTCATCCTGACGACCTCTACAAGGACGGCATCAACCGCCCCCTCTTCCTGCCTTTCATCGATCATCTCAAAACCCATTGCCGGATCCTGGAACTGGCGTCGGACCGGGACTATCGCCTGGACCGACTGATCGAGGCGCCGGTCTGGTATGCGCCGCTGGGGCCGGAGGCCGAGACAGCACTGGAGGCGGCCTGGGACCGGCTGACCCTGGGCGCGGAACCGCAGCATTGCGTGCTGACCGTGAAGGGCCGGAAACTGGACGTGCCGCGCGAAGCCGCAGGTGTCGCCTGGTTCAGTTTCGAGGAATTGTGCGCCCGGCCCCTCGGCTCGCGTGACTATCTGGCAATCGCGGCCAATTTCAACACGGTCATCCTGTCCGGCATTCCGAAACTGGGCCCGGAAAACCGCAATGAGGCCGCCCGATTCGTGGCGCTGATCGATGCATTCTACGAGGCGCGGATCAAGCTGGTTGCAAGCGCAGCGGCCGAGCCGGAACATCTCTATCCGGAAGGCGATGGCAGTTTCGAATTCGAACGCACTGCCAGCCGCCTGCATGAAATGCGCTCTACGGACTATCTGGCCGAAGCGCGCGTCGAGATCGATGTGGACGCGCCGCGCGACTAGCCGGCTGCTGCACATGCGACGCCTGTGAGGGCGCTTCGGGGACAGTCTGTATTTTCATCAGGGCTGCGCGGGTCAAGTGTCCGGCAGAGGCAGCGCGCGCGCCGCGATCCGGCGCGGGCGGCGTGGCTTGGGGGCAATGGCGAGCGGCGCGCTGTCCCGCTGTTCGCCGGGATGTGCCGGGCAGTCGCCCGTGAGGGCCCGGCGCCAGGCGTTTGAAGGGGTGAAGCTGAAGGGATCGGGCGTCAGGTCTTCCGCGCGCCGGCCGATACGGACCAGACGGACCTGGCCCTGCGCGTCAATCGAGACCTGGAACGGGACGCGCCGGCCATGCCGCGTGCGCACATGAAAACGCAGTGCGACGACCTGCAGCCAGATCCAGAACCGGACGGGTTCGAGATGCGGCGGCAGGTCAAAAGCGAGCGGGGCAAACAGCCGGTCCATGCGCGCCAGTATACGCCAGGCCGCAAGGGGGTTGGACAAGAAACCTGCCCTGCCCCGTCACCGCAATGGATCTGGCCGGGGAAGGTGTGGGACAGACGCGGTCAGGAAGCCTGCGTGATGATCGAGGGGGATGTCATTTCCCGGCACAGCACGGCGCGGCCAATCAGGTATCCTTGCACCAGGTCGCAATTGCGCCGGGCGAGCTGTTCCAGCTGCGAACTGGTCTCGACGCCTTCCGCGCAACTGACCAGATTCATCTCCCGGCACATTTTGAGACTGCCGGTCAGGACTTTCGGCAGAATGCCGGAATCGCTCTTGCCCAGAAGACTCTTGTCGAGCTTGACCTTTTTGAAGGGCAGTTCCTCAAGCAGGGACAGGGACGAATATCCCGTTCCGAAATCATCCAGTGCCAGGGACACGCCGGTCTCCACGATCCGGTTGAGGATCTGCTTGCTCGTGTCGATGTTCCGGAAGAGCACATTCTCGGTGATTTCCAGTTCAATTCGTTCCGGCTGAATGCCATGGCGTCTCAGCGCGTTCAAAAACTGGTCAGCAAATTCCAGCGAGGTCAGCTGGGATGGCGACACGTTGAAGGACAGGAAGCTGTTGCCGTCCGGCATCCAGCGCAGCGCCTGATTGAGCATGGACCAGAAGAAGCTGTCGATCAGGCCGAGGCGTTCGACCGCCGGCATGAATTGCTGGGGCGTCGGCTGCCGGCGGAGCCCGCTTTGCGGCCAACGGGCAAGAACTTCATAGCCGGCAATGGAATGTGTCCGCAGGTCCAGAATGGGCTGAACGGCCGGCTGGAACCGGTTGTCACGGACGGCGCCGATGATCGTCCTGTCGAATTCCTCGGCGTCCATGTCGGACAGGTCCTCACGGCGGTCGAACGCCGCGATGCCGCCGCTGGCCGATTTGACCCGCATCATCGCCTTGTCGGCCGCGTGCATCAGATTCACTTCGTCGGCGGCATCCTCCGGATAGGCGGCAAGGCCGATTGAGGCCCCGACTGCAACCAGGCCGAGATCAGTATCGACCGGCGACACGATGGCGCTCTGTGCCCGGGCAGCAATCTCCAGCGCCGGATCGCCCGTATCCGGAACAAGAAAGGCGAACTCGTCTCCGCCAAGACGGCAGGCAAAAATGCCGCCTTCCAGCACGCTCAATCTTTGCGCCAGCACTTTCAGGACATGATCCCCGACAGCATGACCATAACGATCATTCAACGGCTTGAACCGGTCCAGGTCGATCAGGGCGCAGGTGAATGGCCGCCCCTGCCCGATCAAGCATTTCATTTCCCGGATGAAGGCCCGCCGGTTCAGGATGCGGGTCAGCGGATCGGTATCGGCCAGCTGGCGGATTTTCTGCTCGGCCCGTTCCCGTTCCTGAATCTCGCCCTGAAGATCCGCGAGCATGTTGGCATGGATTTCCGTCAGTGCGTGGAACACACCGAGCGCATTGAGGCAGCCGGCATAGACCCCATCTTCGTGCACCAGGATGACGCCATTGGTGAGCAGTTCGGATTTGTCCCGGATGTTTCCGAACACGCTGGCTGCGTCCTCATTCAATTCCAGAACGAGCGGATTGTGATCCAGCACGCCGCGCAATCCCTTCTTCTGATTGAGGGCGTAGCCATAGGGATTCGAGATCAGCCGCTGGAAGGCCTGAAGCGAGACAAAGGCCACTGGACGCCCCAGCCGGTCCACGACCGGACACAGGGTGGCCTCCGGATTGTTGACGAAAAATGCCGAGAGCGCATCGAAACTGTCATCTACCGACAGCGGCGCAAAATGCATCCAGGACGTGGAGCGAAACTTCATAATAAACCCATCTGCCCCACCCAAGGCAATCTGAGCGTTTCGCTATCAGTACATTCTGAAAACTTGGTAACCAGTAATGGCCATTACAGGACGTAAAGCACGGAAAAACATGAAGTTATTGTGACACTCGACCTGACCAGACCATGAGACGCACGGTCATCAATGGCTCATCGGGAGCCAGGTACACCCACAATCGCGCCGGCCAGATGGTCTGCGGACACGTCTGCATCCGGTTTCGCGATCACGCTGAAGGACGCATCGGTTTCCAGCACCACGGCCTCGGCATCCGAGACCTGCGTGACCCCCTGTTCGCGCAGGGCCGAGCGGACCTCCGACCGGGTAAGCCGTTCGGCAAGGATCGCATCATCAAGATACTCGCCCTTGAAGACCAGAAGACGCGGACTGGACTTCACTGCCTGTTCGGCCCGCTCGCTGCGCGCCATCAGCCAGGTCAGCGCCCACTGGATGGCAAGCAGTATGCCGATGGCAAACAGGGCTTCGAGCGCGGTGACGGAGTTCGACGTGATCCCGGCGCCCGCAATCGAGCCGAGGGCCACCGTCACCACCCAGTCGAAATTGTTCATCTGGGAGGTCGAGCGTTTTCCAGCCAGGCGGATGAAGGCGATGATCGTGAGATAGATGACGGGTGCGGCGAGCCCGATGCGGACATAATCCTTCCAGCCATCATGGAATATTGCCGAAATATCCATCAGGCCGGCTCCGGCGTGATGTCGTAGTCGATCGGTTTGTAGGCGAAATTGTTCGACTCGCCGGCCGAGCAACTGGTCATGCCGATCAGCAGATCCATGCAGGCCTCGAAGGTGATGGACTGCCCCGCCTTGCTGAGCGGAGGCAGGACCTGGATCTCGCCGGTCTCGGGATCGGAGGCGACATGCATGAAGATGTTGAACGCGATCGGAATGTCATCCGGCCCGATTCCGTATTCTGACAGGGCCGCCTCGAGATTCTCCTGGCAGCCTCCTTCCGGATCGGCCTGATCGTACAGTTTGCGGAACGTGTCCTTCGAACAGGGCGTCAGCGTGAAATCATGCCGGCCGACCTCGTCCGAGATGATCTTCAGCATGTCGCGGCTGCGATTGGAGTAAAGAATGTCCCCCGTGGAGAGAAACATGCGTCCGGCATAGTCGAGTGAACGGCCGGACGAGATCACTTCCTTCCGGTCGTCCAGATTATAGGCAACCATGTCGCTGACCTGTTCGCCTTCGGGGTCGGTCACGGTCAGGCGCTGGCCCTTGCGGAGGATGAAGGCCGTGCCGGATTTCGGGGGGATGCGATGGATCATTTGATCGGTTCCTGTGGGGTGAACGGACATTTCCAGTCCGGGCCGACCTCGCGGCCGGAATATTGGGCGGCCTCCGATCCGGCACCGAAATCGGCGAGCATCGGATTGACGGACCCGGCCAGCGCCTTGTCCCGCTCACGGATGATCTGCTTCATCTTGTCGAACCGGCCGTCCGCACGCAGGCGTTCGAATTGTTCGTGGGAATTGAAGACAAGCGCCGGATAGCGGAAGCGGCGGGCCGGGCGGGACGCATTCGGGTGAAGGCCGATAACGAAGAAAGCCTCGCCCAGAAGCCCCATGGAGAAATGGGCAGACTGCGGATCGCGCGCAGCATTCTCGGCCCATCCCCTGCCCTCGACGACATCGAGATTGTGCAGCGACTGGAGCCGGTTCCACAGGGCACGTTCGAACGCGGTTTCGGTAAGGCCGTCCGGGCCGGAGAAGATCGCCACGAAGGATTGCACGACGGGCGAGTCGAATTCGAGCTGTTCGATGAAGCCTTCCAGCGCCTGGCGCAGCTTGATGTCTCCGGCGGCGGAATCGATGTCGCCGAATTCCGCAATTACCAGCTGGTCCCGGACCATGGCCGACTTCGCCCCGATGCAGGGAAAGGAGTCGGATTTCACGAAGGCGCGGAACGCCTCTGTGGGGGTCTGGGTCGCGGGGGGCCTTTGTCGTGTGATCGTTTCCATGGGGGCGAGGTCCTGAACTGTTATCGCCCAACCAACCTCGCGAAGGGCCAACAGGTTCCCCAATTTCAGGTGGAAGACAGCAGAGCCGGCTCAAGCCCCCGAAATGGCAGAATTTCCGGCCTCCGATGACACGGATTTCATGTGCAGGGAGGCTTCAAATCCGGGGGCCGACTCCTTATTTATGTTAATCCGCGATGACAATCATGCGGACAGTACGGGGCGACGCCGCCGCAAAGCGGGGCTAGACGTCTTTCAACATCTGAAGGCTGGAACGATCGCCGCATCGCGGGGTTGGTCAGCAAAGGAGGAGACAGATCATGGCGAACAAGATCAGCGCCAGCACGAGCATGACTCTCAGCCCGGAACAGGGTCTGAGCCGCTATCTGACGGAAATCCGCAAATTTCCGATGCTCGAGAAGAATGAGGAATTCATGCTCGCCCGCCGCTGGCGCGAGCAGGAAGATACCGAAGCCGCAGAAAAGATGGTGACCTCCCACCTGCGTCTCGTCGCGAAGATCGCGATGGGCTATCGCGGCTATGGCCTGCCGATGGCGGAAGTCATTTCCGAGGGCAATGTGGGCCTGATGCAGGCCGTCAAGAAATTCGATCCGGACAAGGGATTCCGTCTGGCGACCTATGCCATGTGGTGGATCCGGGCCGCGATCCAGGAATACATCCTGCGCAGCTGGAGCCTGGTGAAACTGGGCACCACCGCCGCGCAGAAGAAGCTGTTCTTCAATTTGCGCCGCCTGAAGGGCGAAATGCAGGCGCTGGACGAAGGCGATCTGAAGCCGGAACAGGCCAAGCTGATCGCGGAAAAACTGAACGTCACCGAAAGCGAAGTCTATTCCATGAATGGCCGGATGTCCGGCTCTGACGCCTCCCTGAACGTGCCGATGGGCACCGATGGCGACATGGAGTGGCAGGATTGGCTGGCCGATGATGAACAGGGCCAGGCCGAGGAATTCGCCGACAAGCAGGAATTCAATGCGCGGATGGAATTGCTGACCTCTGCCATGGAAGATTTGAATGAGCGCGAGCGGCATATCCTGACCGAGCGCCGCCTGTCTGAGGAGCCGAAGACGCTGGAGGAATTGTCGGAAGTCTACAATGTCTCCCGTGAGCGGATCCGCCAGATCGAGGTGCGCGCCTTCGAGAAACTGCAGAAGGCGATGAAGCGGATGGCAAAGGAACAGGGCCTGCCGGCCGGGGCCGCGGGCGCGGCCTAGCGCCGGACCACCTCGCCGCCCCCTGCCGCAGCATCCAGATCCTGCCCCGGCCCGTCGGGTCGGGCCGATACCGTATCCCATTCCAGGCTGGCCGTGACCATGGACCAGGTCTCCTGCTGCCGGGCCCAGGTCGTTACCAGGCAGGCCGGACCATCCCGGCCTGCCTGTGCCATGCCGGCGGCCGGCATGAGCGTGATCGAGGTTTCGCAGGCGATACCGCTGCGCGCAGCCGGCACCGGCGCGGCCGAGCAGGTGGCGAGCCTGGGCGGTGGACCGAGTATGGAGCGCTGGCGCACATAACGGCAGGCGGGCGCGGACGGGATAAGCGTGCCGCCGGACAGGGCCCAGTTGGCGAGGCGCCGCGTGGCAGCCTCATCCGCGCCCTGCAGGGCGGCTGGCGCGATTTCCTTGCCGCTCCACACACCCAATTCACGGTTGAGTCCGGCCTGCAAATGGCTGACATCCCGCACCATGGCGGCCCGGTACATGCCGGCTCCGGCTGATAGCGCCAACAGGCTGATTCCCACAGCGAGCAGGATCAGCGCCAACCGGTGTTCCCACAACACGGCCAAAGTTTTCTTGATGTCGCGCATCTGGACCCCCGGAGTCAGCCTGCGATTCGTTTTGGGACGGGACCTCCCTATCTATTTATGATTGCAATCACAATAGGCATGATTGAATTTTTCGCGTGATTGGGGAAGAACCTCCGGCGCACATGACACCGGTAGCAGTGTTGCTACGTCGTCTCTCCGGCTCCTGCAGGGGGGCGAGGCTCAGGCTGTGTCGTCGTGGCCGGAAGCGGCCTCGGGCGCTTAGAAGCAGGGCGCCGGCCTTGCGACAGGGCCGTCTACTCAGCGTCTGCGTCCGTCGCCTCCGACTGTCGGTCCGCCTGATCGGCCTTGTCGAGCAATACGCTCTGGTCGAGATAGTTGACGTGGAATCCGAGCACTTTCCAGGCTTCCTCGTCCCGTTTCCAGTTGATGGAGATCCTGCCGGGAGAATGCTCGGTCTCGATGCCGATGACACAATCCGCAAAGGTGCCGGAGCGGGACTTGTCCAGATTGGCGGATGAGCGCAGCGAGCATGTCGGCGTGCCATACTCCGTCACCTGACCGAAATGCTCGATGATCCGCTGTACCTTGTCGATCTGAGGCTGCGTGGCCTCAAAATCCTGCGCATAGATCTCGTCGCCCATCGGGGGCGGCCCATCCTCCATGACGCGCTTGGCAAATTCCAGACTTGCGTCCGAACGTTCCCCCAACGCCGCGAACATCTTCACGCCCCCGCGCACGCAGGTTCCCAGCAGCCCCACGGCCAGCACGATGCCGCCGATGATCCACCAGATCGCACGTGGCTTGCGCTTTGGTGGCGCAATTTGGTAATCGGCTGCGCCGTGTTCATTCTGTGTCATGAGACCCCATTCGAATTATCCCGTTCAATACATATCATGATAGAGACCCGGCCATGCATCTGACAATACAGGTTGATCGGAAAGATGACCCGAGGTTGACGCCCTATCTGTCGATCCGCGAGAAGGATCTGACATCCGGACATGGCGCGCGCTTCATCATCGAGGGCAAGGTGACGCTGGAAACCGCGCTGCGGCGGGGGCGGTTCAAGTTGGAAAGCGTGTTCCTTGCCGAAAGCCGGGTGGCGCCGCTGGCGGAATTGCTGGATCTGGTGCCGGAGGATGTGCCGGTTCTTGTTGCGCCGCAGGCGGTGATGGACGCCGTCGCCGGTTTCCCGATGCATCGCGGCGTGCTGGCCTGCGGGCTGAAGGGGGAAATTCCGGACCCGGCCGCGTTCCTGTCAGGTGCAGCGCCGGCGGCCTCGCCCCTCCTGCTGCTGTCGGACCTGTCCAATCATGACAATGTCGGCGCATGTTTCCGCAATGCCGCCGCCTTCGGAGCAGGCGCCGTGCTGATGGACGGGCAGTGCTGCGACCCGCTCTATCGCAAGGCCATCCGCGTCTCGTCCGGCAGCACGCTCTGGCTGCCCTATGCCCTTGGTGGGACAGGCATCGACATGGTGAACGCGGCGAAGGCGGCCGGCTACGAGGTCTGGGCGATGACGCCCCGCATGGACGCTGCGCCACTCACCTCCCTGCCCCGTCCGGACAAGGTCGCCATCCTGCTGGGCGCGGAAGGGCCCGGCCTGACAGACGACTTGATCGCCGCCTGTACGCCGGTGCGCATCCCGATGTCAGAGGGGTTCGACAGTGTGAACGTGGCAACGGCGGGCGCAATTGCGCTGGCGCACCTGTTCGCTGCAAAGGCCTAGAAAACCCGCGGGCGTTCCGTCTTTTCGACATGGAGGCCGCATTCGGTCTTCTGCTGGCCGGCCCAGCGGCCTGCGCGCGGATCGTCCGGATTGTCGGATGGCTGGGTGCAGGGCCAGCATCCGATGGACGGATAGCCTTGGGCCACCAGCGGGTGGCGCGGCAGGTTGCGCTGCTTGATCAGCAGGTCGACATCTTCTGGCGTCCAGTTGGCCAGCGGATTGACCTTGTAGCGGCCACTGGCGAATTCGAAGACCGGCAGGCTCATCCGGGCCCCGCCATGGAAGCGCTTGCGGCCGGTGATCCAGGCATCAAACCCTTCCAGGGCCGGCTCCAGCGGGCGCACCTTGCGCAGGGCGCAGCAGGCGTCCGGATCGGTCTTCCAGAGATTGTTCTTCGGGTCGAGCACCTTGCGCTCTGTCTCGCTTGGCGGGATGTCCCGCACGCCGGTCAGGCCAAGCTTCTCGATCAGCTCGTCCTTGTAGTCCAGCGTCTGCGGGAAATGCATGCCGGTTTCGAGGAAGATGATCGGCAGGTCCGGTTTCACATCGGCGATCAGGGCCAGCATGGCCACGCTTTCCGCGCCGAAGCTGGACACATAGGTCAGGCTGTCACGCCATTCCCGCACCATGGCGACACGCAGCACCGTCTGCGCCGACGCATCGCGCAGCTCGGTATTCAAGCGTGCGAGGCGGGCTTCCGGCGCTTCGGCCTTGCGGACAGTGCTATCGCCATAGGGCATGTGGATCAGCCTTCGTGTCTCTTTCGGTACACCGGCGTCCGTTCACCCGCAGCGGGCTGGTAGACCTCGGAATACTCATTCAATGCGTTCAGCACTTCATGTAGGTCAGCCCGGTCGGTCTCGTAAGCATCAAAGCCTGAACGGTTCATATAGAATATCTGATCCCGCAGGACGTGCCCGACGGCCCGCAACTCTCCGGTATAGCCGAAACGGCGGCGGAGCAGCTGGGCCTGGGAGTATCCGCGCCCGTCAGTATATTTAGGAAAACTGATCTCGATCAGCTGGAGTCGGTCCAGATGCTCCACCAGTTCATGCGGATCATCGCCCGGCTCCAGCCGCACGCCAATATCGGTGTTGCGGGCCAGGAGCAGGTCCTGCTCGCTGCGAAAGCGCGCCAGCGAAACTGTAATACAGCCACCAGGGGACAGCTCGCCCTCATCCGGGACATGGGCCCAGACATTGTCGATCTCGGTGCCGTTCTTAACCAGCGGCATACAGCGCCTCCTTGAAGGGGTCGTGACCCAGCCGGGCCAGAGTCTCGATAAACAATTCGCTCTTGTCGGCGCGCAGGTCGCGATAGGTGTCGACAACCCGTTTCAGGGCGCCCGGCACATCGTCTGCCTTCAGGCCCGGCCCGGCAATCGCACCGATTGCGGCCTTCTCGTCGGCCCGGCCCCCAAAGGTGATCTGATAGAATTCCTCACCCTTCTTGTCGACGCCGAGAATGCCGATATGGCCGACATGATGGTGGCCGCAGGCATTGATGCAGCCGGAAATATTGATGTGCAGGCGGCCAATGTCTTCCTGGTAATCCGGATCGGCAAAGACCTGTTGCACGGCCTGCCCCACCGGAATCGAGCGGGCATTGGCGAGGTTGCAATAGTCCAGGCCCGGGCAGACGATCATGTCCGTGATCAGGCTTTCATTCGCGGTGTGCAGACCGGCGGCCTTCAGTTCGCGATAGACATCCGGCAGATCGTCCAGCGCCACATGCGGCAGGACCAGGTTCTGCGCATGGCTGACGCGGATGTCGTCATGGGCATAGGTTTCGGCCAGGTGCGCCACGGTCATCATCTGCGCATCGGTGGCATCCCCGGCGAGACCGCCCACCGGCTTGAGGCTGATCGTGACAGAGGCATATCCGTCTACCTTGTGGGGATGCAGATTCACCCGCGCCCAGCGGGCAAATTCCGGATCCTCGGCCTTCAGCGCCTCCACGGCCGGCGATGTGGCCGCCTTGGGCGCCAGGGCGGGCGGCGCGAAATAGGCATGGATGCGCTCGATCTCGGCCTGCGGCAGGTCGATCTTCTCATGCGGGCGCTGGGCCGCATACTCCTCTTCGACCAGGCGGCGGAATTCCGCTTCGCCCAGCTCGCTGACGAGGATCTTGATGCGGGCCTTGTACTTGTTGTCCCGGCGGCCGAAGCGATTGTAGACGCGCATGATGGCTTCGAGATAGTCGAGCAGTTCGGCTTCCGGCACGAACTCGTTGACCAGTGTGGCCAGATGCGGCGTGCGCCCCTGCCCCCCGCCGACATGCACTTCAAATCCGACAACATCGCCACGCTTGCGGATGTGCAGGCCGATATCGTGCACACGGATGGCCGCGCGGTCATGTTCGGCTGCAGTGACCGCGATCTTGAACTTGCGTGGCAGGAAGGCGAATTCCGGATGGAAGGTGCTCCACTGGCGGATGATCTCGCACCAGGGGCGCGGATCCATCAATTCATCCTTCGTGGCGCCGGCGAAATGGTCTGAGGTGACATTGCGGATGCAGTTGCCCGACGTCTGGATGGCGTGCATCTCGACCTCGGCCAGCTTGGCCAGCACGTCGGGAATGTCCTTCAGCGCGACCCAGTTGAACTGGATGTTCTGGCGGGTGGTGAAGTGGCCATAGCCGCGGTCATAATCCCGCGCGACAATGGCGAGCTGGCGCAGCTGGCGGCCGCTGAGCTGGCCGTAGGGAATGGCGACCCGCAGCATGTAGGCATGCAGCTGCAGGTAAACGCCGTTCTGCAGCCGCAAAGGCTTGAACTCGTCCTCCAGCAATGTGCCGTCGAGGCGCCGCTCGACCTGTCCGCGGAATTGCGCGACCCGCTCGGACACGATCCGGGCGTCAAATTCGTCATATCTGTACATTACGCAGCCTCTTTTGCGTGCGGGATACCGAGCGCCGCTTCCGTGCGGCTGACCCATCTCTCGACGGAGGGAAACTCGGAAAGGTCAAAGCCGCCCTCATGGGCGACGCGCGTATAGGCGACCAGGGCGATGTCGGCCAGCGTCATCGCGTCACCGACCAGCCAGTCCGTATAGGTCAATTGCAGCTCCATCACGCCGAGCGCGCGGCGGCCCTTGGCCAGGAGTTGCGGATCGATCTGGTCGTCCGGGGTCTTGAGATAGTGCTTGTGGAACCGGCGCACGGCGATCGCGGTCTCGTGGGAGTATTGCTCCCAGAACAGCCAGCTCATCATCTGCGCCTTCCGGAACGGGTCTGCCGGCACAAGCTCACTGCCGGCCTGTTCGGCCAGATAGAGCATGATGGCGTTGGATTGCGGCAAGGCGCGGCCATCAGGCCAGCGTGCCAGAGGCACCTGCCCGGCCGAATTCACTGCCAGGAAGTCTTCCGTACGCGTCCCACCCTGCAGGATGTCCACTTCAACCCAGTCATAAGGAATGCCCAGCAGGTCGGCGGTCCATTTCGGCTTCATGCAATTGCCGGAAATGGAATCGCCATACAGGGTCAGGCGCGTGATCTCGCGGGTCGGCATCAGGCGCCATCCCCATAGGCCACGGTCGGGCCGGAGGCGCGAATGGTTTCGCGCAGCGTCTCGCGGCCGGTGATCGCGCCGGTTTCGGTGACTTCCATGAAATAGGGATCGGTGACCTGCCCCTCCTGGGCCTGCGCCTCCGCAAGACGGGCCTCTGCCTCATCTCCCGTGAAGGCCCCGATACGGGACGGGTCCTTCGTCCAGCTGCCGTCAGCGGTCATCCAGACATTCTGGCCGGTCGCGGTTTCCCAGGCGGTGACGGCTTTCGGAGTCTCGGGTTTCAGTTTGGGGCGGACGGATGTCATGCGAAAGTCTCCTGGATGACGCCACCGGTGAGGCCGATGGCGCCACTGGCGAATGGGAGGCCGGCCACCTCGCCGATGATCAGCAGGGCCGGCCCCTTGATTTCATTCTCCGTGATCAGGTCCGGAAGTTCGGCCAGCATGCCGAAGACCTGGATCTCGTTGGGGCGGGTGCCATTCTCGATCACGGCCACGGGCGTGTCGGGGGCCCGGCCCGCCTCGATCAGATTGTCGGCAATGGCCGGCGCCGTGCCGACCCCCATGAACACGGTGACGGTCTGGTTCGGGCGCGCCAGCGACTCCCAGTCCAGATCAGGCACGCCGCCGGATTTGGCATGACCTGTCACGAAGGTGAGACTCTGGGCATGATCGCGATGGGTAAGCGGCACACCGGCCTGCGCCGCGCAGCCGAGCGCGGACGAGATGCCCGGCACGACAAAGGCCTCGACACCCGCAGCCAGCACGGCTTCCATCTCTTCACCGCCGCGGCCGAAAATGAACGGGTCCCCGCCTTTCAGGCGCACCACGCGCTTGCCGTCCCGCGCCGAGCGGATCAGCATTTCGTGGATTTCTTCCTGCGGCACCGAATGATTGCCCTTGCTCTTGCCCACCGGCACCCGGTCTGCATCGCGGCGGATCAGGGACAGGATGTCATCGCTGACCAGTCGGTCGAAATAGACAATGTCGGCTTCCTGCAGCAGACGCAGGGCCTTGAGGGTCAGCAGTTCCGGATCGCCGGGACCGGCACCGACCAGGTGGACAACGCCCTGTGCCCGCCGCCCGCGAAGCGCGTCGCGCATGGCCTGCTGTGCCGCCTCGATCTGGCCGGCATAGGCCAGTTCGGCCGGTTTGCCGTTCAGGACGGTTTCCCAGAAAACGCGTCGGTCAGCGGAGTCGGGCAGCGCGGCCTTGACCTCATCACGCATCCGGCCGGCCAGCGCCGCCAGATCACCGATCCGGGCCGGCAACAGGGATTCCAGTTTCGTGCGGACGGATTTTGCCAGGACCGGCGCCGCACCGCCGGATGCGACGGCAGCCACGATCTCGCCCCGGTCGAGAATGGACGGCACGGTGAAATCGCACAAATCCGGCCGGTCGACCACATTCAGCGGCACGCCATACTGGCGGGCCCAGGTGATCGCGCGCTCCGTATTCTCGTCGAGGCGGCAGGCCACGATCGCGAACCGGGCGACGTCCAGCACCGGACCGGCTTCGGATTGCGGGGCAATGGTGATGCGGCCGGCAAACTCTTCGGCGAAGCCGGAATCGATGTCCTTGCCGATGATCACGGTGATGTGGGCGCTGGTCTTCGCCAGCAGCCGCACCTTGCGGCGGGCCTCTTCGCCGCCACCGAACACGACGACACGGGCATCGTCCATGTTGAAGAAAGCCGGGAATTGGCGCATGCGGGCGGGCCCCTGTTAGGTTAGCTGATCGATCAAAAGCCAAAATGGCTCTTGACGCGGCGGACGCAACCATGAACCCCTACAGCGATCCTTTAGAGAAACTATCCATGTCCGACCCAACAGACCGTCTCCCCCCCTTGAACGCGCTGAGAGCCTTTGAAGCGGCCGCGCGGCGCCTGTCATTCACACAGGCTGCCGAGGAGTTGAATGTCACGCCAGGCGCCATTTCACAACAGATAAGGCAGCTGGAGGAATATGCCGGGACGCCCCTGTTCAAGCGGACCGGACGGTCTGTCCTGCTGACCGACGCCGCGCAGGCCAGCCTGCCGCTCGTTCGCGACGCATTCGAGAGAATTTCTGAAGCCGGCCGCATCATGCAGGCCCCGGCGCGGAAAGGCCGGGTGATGGTCTCGTCCGCCCCCTCCTTTGCCGCAAAATGGCTGGCGCCGCGTCTCGACGGGTTTCATCGCGATCATGAGGATGTCGAGGCCTGGATCAGCGCAGATATGGGCCTGACCGATTTCACGACCGCCGATGCCGACTTCGCCATCCGCTATGGCCGGGGCAATTATGACGGGCTGAAATCGGAAAAGCTGATGGACGAGACGGTGCTGCCGGTCTGCTCCCCGGCCCTGCTGGAAGGGCCGGACGCGATCCGCAAACCGTCCGATCTGCGCCATCACACGCTGATCCATGACGAGAGCAACGAGAATGATCCATCCTGTCCGGACTGGGCGAGCTGGCTGCGCGCGCGCAATGTGACCGATGTCGATGGCACGCGCGGCCCCCGGTTCAACCAGGCCATCCTGGTGATCGAGGCGGCCGCTGCCGGGCGCGGCGTGGCACTGGCCAAGCGCGCCATTGCGGCTGCAGACCTCGCCTCCGGCCGGCTGGTCGCACCGTTTGCGGATGGCTCCCATTTGATCGATTTCGGCTATTGGATCGTCTATCCGAAGGGCCGTCACCTGACGCCGGATGTGCGCAATTTCATCAAATGGCTGAAAGCCGAGGCGACCAGCAGCGAAGTCGTCGGCGTCTAGGGCGCATTGCCCTCCCAGTCGACAATCCAGTCTTCGGTATCTTCCTCGAACACGGTGTCTTCCGAAACCGTGCGTCCCCGGATGGAATGGCCTTCGGCATGGATGCGTTCGCGGTCCCCGCAGACCAGATGGTGCCAGGCGGGCAGGTCCCTGCCCTCATGAATGAGGCGATAGGCGCAGGTCTGTGGCATCCAGCGGATTTCCTCCACTTTCTGCGGCGTCAGGATCACGCAGTCTTCCACGATCTTCTTGCGGTTCTCATAGTCCGCACACCGGCAGGTCTCCCCGTCAAACAGGCGGCAGTGCAGGCGCGTGTATGCGATCTCGCCCGTATCCTCATCTTCCAGTTTCAACAGACAGCATTTGCCGCAGCCATCGCAGAGCGATTCCCACTCTTGCGGTGTCATCTGGTCGAGGGTCTTTGTCTGCCAGAAGGGCCGCGTCATACACGAAGCGCCGCCCATTCAGGCGTTTTCTCGATCAGGGCCGTGGCGAACCAGCAGGAGGAGGATACGGTCTCCCCCGCCGCAATGATGTCGTCCATGACGGCCTTGACGAGTCGCTTGCCCAGCCCCTTGCCGCCAAGCGCACCCGGCACGATGGTGTGCGTGATGTGGCGATGGCCTGTGCGCGGACGCTCATAGGTGAGATAGGCCTCGAGCCCGTTTTCGAAATGGCTGTAGCGCATCAAGTTCTCGTCATGCGTGATCGCTGTCGTCGTCATGCCAGAACATCCTGCCATTCGGGGTGTTTCTCGATCTGGGCTTTCGCAAAGGGGCAGAGCGGAATGATCTTGATGCCGTCCCGCCGGGCATCCTCGACCGCACGCTTGACCAGCGCCACGCCGACGCCCAGACCGCCCAGTTCCTTCGGCACGCCGGTATGGTCGATGATGATGCGCTGCGTGCCCGCTTTTGAAAACGTCATCTCGGCCTCGTGACCGTTGACGATGGTGACATACCGCCCGCCGGACTCGCCGTCCTCGCGCCTGATCTCGATCTCGCTCATTGTCGTCGCCTTCTGTCAGGATTCCTATGTGGCGTGCACATGCGCCGCGCGCAAGGAAAAGCCGCCCCGTGAGAGGCGGCTTCTTCAGTTTGGGCGGTGTGCCTAGTGCTTCACGGCATCCTTGACGTCACCAGCGGTCTTGCGGACTTCGCCTTCGGCCTTGTCCATCTTGCCTTCGGCCTGCATCTTCTTGTTGTCGGTCATTTCACCGGCAGTTTCCTTGATCTCGCCTTCGGCCTTCTTGGCAGCGCCCTTGATATGTTCCTTGTCCATGTCGGTCTCCTTTTCGATCTGTGACGGCCGCATCAGTGCGGTCATCTGAACAACGCGCGACCGGGCGGGGCGATCCGATTAAATCCGCTTCAGGTTGCACATGGCGGGCGGGGACTGTTCAAATCGGCGCGCCCCGGCTACCTGCTGTGCGATGACAAGGCTGCTGCCCCACCCCACCATAGACTGGAAGGAAGACGGTACGCCCGTCGCGCGGGAGGCGGGCGATGTGTACTTCACTGCCGGGGACGGCCTTGCGGAAACGCGCGCCGTCTTCCTGAAAGGCTGCGGCCTGCCGGAAGCCTGGGCCGGGCGGGACAGTTTCACGATTGGCGAAACCGGCTTCGGCACGGGGCTCAACTTCCTGGCCCTGTGCGACTTGTGGCAGGCTCACCGGCCGGCGCCGGATGCGTGGCTTCATTTCGTCAGCTTTGAGGGCTTCCCCCTGATGCAGGCGGATGCCGCGCGCGCGCTGAACACATGGCCAGAGCTCGAAGATCTGGCCGCACGATTGCTGGCGGCCTGGCCCGGTCCGGTGCGCGGCGTCCACCAACTCCTCTGGGCGGATCTCGGCGTGACGCTGACCCTGCATCTGGGCGACATACACGACACGCTGCCCCAGAGCCGGTTTCAGGCAGACGCCTGGTTCCTCGACGGATTCAGCCCGGCCAGGAATGAGGACATGTGGTCGGCCGGCCTCTACGGCCTGATCGCGGCCCGGTCAAAGCCGGGCGCGGTGATCGGCACATTCACCGTTGCCGGCGCCGTTCGGCGCGGCTTGGCAAGCGCTGGATTTGAAGTTTCCAAAGCCCCGGGCCATGGCCGCAAGCGCGAACGGCTGGAAGCGCGACTCAAGCAGGTCCCTGCCCCGCAGCCGGACGTGCACGGCCTGCGCGGCCTGCCCGCGGCGGCGAAGAAAGTGGCCATTCTGGGCGCAGGCATTGCCGGCGCCAGCGCTGCGCAGGCGCTCGCCCGTCAGGGCACGGAAGTCACCATATTCGACCCGGCTGGACCAGCGACCGGCGCGAGCGGCAATCCGCTGGCCTTGCTGATGCCGCGCCTCGATGCGGGCGACACGACGCAAGCACGCCTGCTGATTGATGCCTATCTGGCGGCGCGGCAGACCTATGCCGGAATGGATGGCGCACATGAGACCAGCGTGCGCCAGATGCCGAAGGATGAGGCCGAACGCAGCCGGTTCGCAAAGCTGCTGGCGGACCCGCCTCTGCCACTGGAAGACCTGGAAGCCATTTCAGGGGGCGGCCTGTTGCACAAGCGCGCCATGATCCTGGAACCCCGGCGCATTGTTTCCGGCCTGCTCGGCAACATCCGGGTGTCGACCGGCCGCGTGGAGGCCGACCTTGCGGACCGGAGGGTCAACGGCGAGTCTTTCGACGCCATCATCCTGGCCAACGCCCTGGCAGCCAACCGGCAGCTGGACTGGATTCGTCTGGAAGGCCGGCTTGGACAGGTGGAGCATTTGACCGGCGGCGCAATGGCAGCGGCGGACGCGATGGCAAGCGGACACTATGCGCTGGCGCTGCGCGATGAGCGCCTCTGGGGCGCAACATTCGAGAGAATCGAAGACGGCATGCAGGCCGAAGTTTCGCCGACTGCCCGCGGCCAGAATGATGCAGCCCTCGATCAGCTGTCACCCTGGTGGCAGCGGGACGCCCGAATGCTGCCGGTGACATCGCGCGCAGCGATCCGCGCGACGACGGCAGACCGCCTGCCCCTGATCGGACCGGTGCCGGACGCAGCCGCGACGCTCGCAGCCTTCGCCGGTCTGCGGACAGGACGCCCGGCGGATACGGACGCGCCCCTGATGCCGGGCATTTTCATGGTGAACGGGTTTGGGGCGCGTGGCTTTACCTGGGGCCCCTGGGCCGGGCGGGTGCTGGCGGCCCTGTGCCTGGGCGGGCCCGTTCCCGCCGAGACTGAGGCGCTGGAAGCTGTGAGCCCCCTGCGCCTGATCCTGCGCGCCTTAAAGCGCGGCGAAATCTGACTGGCCGAGGGAGCGGGCGATGCTGAGGCGAACGCCCCCGTCCTCGTGCGGGCCGAAGGTCATCTGGAGCCCGCCGAACTCCAGCGCCGTGTGGCCGTGCAGGCTGGAGATGATCAGAACCATCATCAGGATGAGGACGGACACGCCCCCCAGCAGCCAGTTGTTTGTGAGTAGCGTCCCCTTACGCATTTTTTCCGGTCCTTCTTGTCGGAGTGTTGGGGTGATTGGGCGCGGGTCTTAGTTGCCACGCTCCAGGTCGCGAAATTCCTTGCGCAGGCGCCACTCGTCAGACGTGACCTTGCGCTCGATATCCCGAAGACGTTCGTCGAGATCCATGAATGTGTATTTCAGGTTCCCGAACGTGGCTCTGGGGCGGTCGTTCACATTGCGCCAGAACGTATCTTCTTCCGGCGAAATCGGACGACCGCCCAGCGGTGTGCGCGGAGTGATCATCCAGACGACAATATAGGCGATGACGGCGATGGGCCCGGCAAAGAAGAAAAATGCGAGCACGGCCAGCAGGCGGACGAGGATCGGCTCCCAGCCGAAGCGTTCGGCCAGGCCGCCGCAGACGCCGGCGATTACCTTGTCATGGCGGGAGCGGTAGTACCGCTTCGGATTGGGGGAACCGTACTGGTCGCCTCCGGGGGCAGAGTCTGGGTACGGGCGGGAATGGCGGGTCATAGGGGTGTCCTTAGTCGTCAAATGTGGAGCGGGTAGAGCGCGGCGGGCGGCGGGGGCTGTCCGCCTCGCTCTGTTCAAGGAGGGATTCAAGGGTCTCGATCCGGCGCTCCATGGCGCGGGCCGATCTCCAGAGATCCTCCATCATGCGCTCATCATCCGGCATCAGGGTCTTCTGCTTCCGCCACAGGGTGATGTAGTGGAAGATCATGCCGGGGAAGACGATGAACAGCGCAACGATGGCAACAATCGGGATGAGGATCTCTTCCATCAGGCAGCCTCTTCTGAGGCGTTGCGGCGGTCAGCGCGGGCCTGGGCGATCAGCCCCGGAGCGCAGACGACGGTCATGAAGCCGACGAGGCAGGCAAGCGAGAACAGCATCTATCAGTCCTCCGACTTCTTGCTGGACGATTTGGCCGAGGACTTGGCGCGCTTGGCTTTCAGGGCCTCCAGCTCCTTCTCGACGCTTTCGTCACGCTCGAGCGCCGCAAATTCGGCTTCCAGGCTCGGCTCGCGGCCCTTGATCGTGTCGGCATAGGCTTCCATTTCGTCGACCTTGCGCTCGATATTGCTGTAGCGGGCCAGCGCATCATCGACCTTGCCGTCATAGACCTGGCTGCGAATGCGGATCCGCTGCTCGGCCGCTTCGCGGCGCATCATCAGCGCACGATGCTTCGCCTTGGCCTCGTCCAGCTTGGCCTGAAGCTTGGCCAGATCGTCCTGACGCTTTTCGAAGGCCTCTTCTGCGGCATCCATCGCCACCTTGCGGCGTTCGATTTCGCTTTCGGCTTTCTGCTTGGCGACCAGCGCGCCACGGGCGAGGTCTTCGCGGCCCTTGTCGATGGCCAGTTCCGCCTTGGCGGCCCATTCATCGCGGGTGGCGGTGAAATGAGCGATCTCGCGCTCCATTTCCTTCTTGTCAGCCATGGCGCGGGCCGCAGCGGTGCGGACCTCGACCAGCGTGTCTTCCATTTCCTGGATGATCAGCCGGGCGATCTTTTCAGGATTTTCCGCGCTGTCGAGCATCGCATTGATGTTGGAATTGATGATGTCACCGAGTCGGGAGAACAAACCCATTTTGGTGTCCTTTCGTGATTGGGGGGAGGATTAGAAGAACAGGCCGCCGAGGAAGACGCCGATGACGAAAAACATCCAGCTTTCCGCAGGGCGCGTCGCGAGCCACCGCCCGAAGCGGCCGGCATCCGAGCGGGCTTCCGTCGTGTTGTAGCGATCTTCCATTTTCAATCTGTCCTTCTGTTTGAGAGCAACGCCCTGTCGCTCTGAGCCCTTCACTCATTTCAAGGACCGTGCCAGATGGAAATTAATTTCATAACGCCTTGAAATTTATTATCTTTTTATCCTTTTCACCGCCAATCATTTTATAATTTTGGCCATTTTTACTGATCTAATAGTAGATTTCGCCGATACTTTTAGCTAATTAGACCAAATGGTTGACCAGAATTCGCAATTGCTTGGCCAGGCGCCGGCGTGGCTCAGTGCGCAGGAACATGTTTCCCGTGTGGCGCCGCTGGACCGCCCGATCCTGGTGATCGGCGAACGGGGGACCGGCAAGGAATTGATCGGCGAGCGCCTCCACTTCCTGTCCCGGCGCTGGGACGGCCCCTTCGTCAAGGTCAATTGCGCCGCCCTGTCGGAGACCCTGCTGGACTCCGAATTGTTCGGCCATGAACGCGGCGCGTTTACCGGCGCAACCGAGATGCGGCGGGGCCGGTTCGAACTGGCCGATGGCGGCACGATCTTCCTCGACGAAATCGCCACGGCCAGCGATCAGGTTCAGGAGAAACTGCTGCGGATTGTGGAATATGGAGAGTTCCAGCGCGTTGGCGGCTCGAAAGTGCTGAGCACGGATGTGCGCATCGTGGCGGCCACAAATGCGGACCTGCCCGGCATGGTGGAGGCAGGCAGCTTCCGCGCCGACCTGCTGGACCGGCTGGCCTTTGATGTGATCACCCTGCCCCCCCTGCGCGCCCGTCCGGGCGATGCCAGCCTCCTGGCCGACCATTTTGCGCGGCGCATGGCGATCGAGATGGCGCAGGACTTTCCGGGATTTGCGCCCTCGGCCATCGCCGCCATCGAGGGCCATGACTGGCCCGGCAATGTGCGCGAACTGCGAAACTTTGCCCAGCGGCTGGCCCATCGCGGCATGCTGATGGCCCCGGATGAACCCATCCTGTTCGATCCAGCCGCGCTGGACCCGTTCGACTCCCCCTGGCGGCCCACCGGGGCCGGAAAATCCGGCATGGCGCAGGCATCGCCGGCACCGTCCCCGAAGGCTGCGGACACGCGGCCCGTACCGGCGGACTTCAGCGCCCAGGTCGCTGCGTTCGAAATGCAGTTGATCGACGAGGCGCTCAGCCTGTCACAGGGTCATCAGGGGCGCGCCGCCGACCTGCTGGGCCTGTCCTATCACCAGTTCCGGGGCCTGCTGAAAAAGCATGAATACGGTCGCAAGCCGGGCAAGGCGGCGGACCCTGAAAGCGGCACACCGGTCTCCGGACCGGTGCGCGCCATGTAAGCCGCATCAGCCGCGCGCGATGACGTCTGACAGATCCTCGATCAGGACAGAGAAGACCACGGGCTTGGTATGAACCGGGCATTCCGCGAGACCGGATGGCAATTCGGCGCGGTCGTTTCCGGATACGAAGACAAAGGGAATGTCGCGCGCCTGCAGCCCGCTGGCTGTCGGAAAGGAATCCTGTCCGCCCAGATCCATGTCCAGCACCGCAGCATCCAGGGCGCCGGACGCGACATGTTCCGCCGCATCCTCATTGCGGGCGAATGGCCCGATGATCTCGAATCCGGCTTCCTCGAGATGCGCCTTCATGTCGAACGCAATGAGGAAGTCATCCTCCAGAAGCAGTATTTTCGGCATGTTCCCCCTACCTCTTTCTCTACCTCTTCACTGGAAACCGAAACCGGGCCTTGAGGCCTTCTGCGTCGAATTCGAGTCTGGATTCCCCCCCAAGGGAATGGGTCAGGCTCTGTTCGATCAGCAGCGAGCCGAACCCTTTCCGACTCGGCGGTGCAACGGGCGGCCCATCGGTTTCCTCCCACTCAATGACAATATCAGGCTCTGCGGCTTCTCCGGCAATCACCCAACTGACCCGGACCCGGCCGGATGCGTTTGAAAATGCGCCATATTTTGACGCGTTTGTCGCCAGTTCATGCAGGATCAGACCAAAGGCATGGGCGCCCTGCGGCCCCAACGTGGTGGAAGGCCCGGCAATCGTCAGGCGGTCGGGTTCGGCCGGGGCATAGCCCTTCAGCTGGTCCGCCACCAATCGTGACAGGTCCGCCGAGTCCTGCCGCGTCGAGACGAGCAGGTCATGGCTGGCCGCAATGGCCCGCAGCCGCCCGGTGAAGGAGGTGCGGAAACTGTCGAGATCCGAGGCTTCGCGCTGGGTATGGGAGGCGATGGCCTGAACGGTGGCGAGCGAATTCTTGACCCGGTGGTTCAGCTCGCTGAGCAGCATTTCCCTGTGCGCTTCGGCGCGCTTGCGTTCCGAAATGTCGATGGCTGACATGACGATTTCGAGGATCTCGCCCGAGTCCTCGATGATGGGCGCCACCTGCACATCCACCGGGACCAGTTTGTCGGCATGATCCACGATTTCGGCATCGAAGCGGACGAGCCGGCCCTGCCCCGCTTCGGCAAATGCCGCGCGGAGACGGTCCTGCAGCTCGGCAGAGTGAGACCAGGCCGGATGGTCCCAGATGGGCAAGCCGACCAGTTCCGCAGGATTTGCGCCGGTCATGCTCAGGGAAGGTTTGTTCACTTCCAGCATGACACCGTCTGGACGGGCCAGTCCGATCATGGACATCACGCCATCGAGAATCGTGCGCAGGCGCGCCTGGCTGGCCTGCAATTTCAGTTCGGCCTCTTTGCGCGCCGTGACGTCCTGGAAGGAGATGGCAAACCCGTCGCCCACTCGCGCCACCGTAAAATTGAACCAGCGCCGGCCCAGATGCCCCGGATACAGCATTTCCCGCCGCCAGGGCTCGCCCGACTGCACCACGCCGCAGAACACTTCGAACAGGCCGCGCGCATGGACTTGCGGCATTTCCTTCAACAGGCGTTTGCCGATCAGTTGCCGGCCGGTACGCCCCGTGACCTGCTCTGCCGCGGGATTGACGAATTCCCAGACGAAATCCTCGATCTCTCCCGTCGGCGAGCGCAGGGTGCGCAGGATCATGAAGCCGTCGGGACTGGTGACCTGGACCGCGCGAAACCGGGCCTCGCTGTCAGCCAGCGCCCGGCTGATGCGCTTTTTCTCGGTGATGTCCTGGATGACCGAGATGAAATAGTCGACTTCCCCCGCCTCGGTACGGATGCAGCTGACCGACAGGGTGACCCAGACGATCCGTCCGGTCTTGTGGAAGTAGCGCTTATCGATCCGGTAGGTGTCCCGCGTGCCGGCCAGCACTTCGTTCAGAAGGCCGAGATCGAGGTCCAGATCGTCAGGATGGGTGATGTCCTGGAAGGTGATCTTGAGCAGTTCGTCCGGTGCATAGCCGACGATTTCCGCCACCCGCCGGTTGACGTTCAGCCACTGGCCCTCGGGGCCGACATGCGCGATGCCCACGCTGGCATGTTCGAACGCGTTCCGGAACATGGCCTCCCGCGCGACGAGCGTTTCGCGCGACAGAAATTCCTGTTCCTGAGTGTCGTTCCCCATGCCCCGTCCTTGATGAAAGGATATTAATCGAGAAGACTATGCGAAAGTGTAGAACAGGTTACCCGAGCTGCGTCGTCCGCACCACATTGAATTATCTAAAATTTTGCTCTCAATATCCGCCGCTTTGCGCCATTTCCGCCGGGCGGCTGCCGCGATACGCGCCCGGATCGCGCCATCCGGTGGCCTGATGGCGCCCGCCCGGGTCTTGAGGCCCGGAAGGCCCGGCCCCACCTCTTACGGATGAGGAATTGGATTCGCCTCCGTCGCAATTCTGCGCCATAATTGAATCCTGAAAAAACAAAGGAGACCGCCCGTGCAGATACAGATTACTGGCAAGCATATGGATCTCGGAGAGGCTCTGCGGAGCCGCATCGAAGACGGACTGGAGGCGGCAGTCAGTAAGTATTTCAACCGAAGTGGCGATGCCCGCGTATTCGTTTCACAGCAGGGCCCGTTCGTTGAAGTCGATTGCAATGTTCATCTGCCTTCAGGGATCATACTGCAGTCCACCGGCAAGGCCGAAGACCCGTACGCCGCCCTCGAAAACAGTCTCGACAAGATGGAGAAACGGGTGCGCCGCTACAAGCGCCGCCTGAAGGATCATCACTCCGGCAATTCCGCCCCGATGCCAAGCGAGCTGGTGCCGGAATCCGTGTTCCAGGTGAACGGGCACGACGCCGAGGATGACGAGCCTGTGGAAGTGTCGGATGACGCGCCGCTGACGGTTGCGGAGACATCGCACACAATTCGAACAATGAGCGTGTCGGAAGCCGTTATGCAGCTCGAACTGCAGGAAGTGCCGGCCCTCATGTTCAGAAATGCTGGCCATGACGGCCTGAATATGGTCTACCGCCGTCCAGACGGGCATATCGGATGGGTGGATCCCGAGAACGCCCGGAGGAACTAGGCCGGAAGACGGAAAGCAACTTCATGGCGACTGATTTGACCTCCCTGCTCGAAGGCGGGGTAATCATCCCTTCGTTTGATGCGAAGAGCCGCAAGCAAGCCATTCACGCCCTCGCTGAAGCCCTGGCAGAGGCGACCGGGCTGAGCCTGCGGGAAATCGAGGATGCCGTGATGGAGCGCGAGCGCCTGGGTTCCACGGGTGTGGGCGAAGGCGTCGCCATCCCGCATGCCCGGCTCGACGGCATCGAGGCCCCCATCGGCGGCTATCTCCGACTGGTGCACGGCGTCGATTTCGAAGCCATCGACGACCGTCCCTGTGATCTTGTCTTCATGCTGCTGGCCCCGAAATCCTCAGGCGCCGACCATCTTCGCGCCCTGGCGCAGGTCAGCCGCACCTTCCGCCAGAGTGCCATTCGCGACGCGCTGCGGGAGGCGAAGACCGAAGATGAGGTGAAAGCGATCGTGTGCCGGGAATCGGCCGAACAATCGGCCTGACCCGATCTTTCCGAACACCATTAAAAAAGCCCGCCGGATGACCGGCGGGCTTCTTGTATGGCGGGATATGCCCGGCGATCAGCCTTCGCTGGGCTGTTCGGCAAAGCCGCGCAGCTGGAGCAGTGGCTCGATGGTCGGGTCAGAGCCACGGAAATTGCGGTACAATTCGTCGGCCTCGCGCAAGCCGCCAGCCTCATAGACCCATTTCTTCAGGCGGGCCGACAGCTCCGGATCGAAGATGTCACCAGTCTCGCGGAAGGCCGTAAAGCCGTCGGCATCCAGGATTTCAGACCAGAGATAGGCATAGTAGCCGGCCGAATAGCCGCCTGCGAAGATGTGGCTGAAATACTGGCTGCGATATCGCGGTTCGATTTCCGGGATCAGGCCGTACTCCTCAAGCACCTGACGCTCGAATTCGCGGGCATCGGTGATCTCCGCCGCCTCTTCCGAAGTCAGCATGTGCCAGCGCAGGTCCAGTAGCGATGCCGCGATGAATTCGGTGGTCTTGAAGCCCTGATTGAACGTGGCCGCCGCATTCATCTTGTCGATCAGCTCCATCGGGATCGGCTCACCGGTTTCGTAATGGTTGGCATAGGTTGCCAGAACTTCCGGCGCGCCTGCCCAATGCTCCAGGATCTGCGCCGGAAATTCGGTATAGTCACGCGGTCCGTCGACGCCGGAGAAGGTCGAATAACGGATCTGCGTCAGCAGGCCATGCAGGCCATGACCGAATTCGTGGAACAGCGTCTCCACTTCATCAAACCGCATCAGGGTCGGCTCGCCTTCGGCCGGCGTGATCAGGTTGAGATTGTTCGAGACGATCGGCCGGACATGGTTGCCGTCGATATTGGACGTATTGCGGAACGAGCTCATCCAGGCGCCGCCGCGCTTGGAGTCCCGGGCATACATGTCCATCATGAACAGGCCGAGATGCTCGCCGGTCTTGGCATCCGTGATCTCATAGGAGGTGACGACCGGATTCCAGCCTTCCACCTCGACCGGCTCGATGGTGATGTCGAACAGTCTGGAGGCGACGTCGAATGCGCCTGTGCGCACGGCGCCCAGTTCGAAATAGGGTTTCAGCGCATTGTCATCAAAGGCGTAGAGGTCCTGACGGACCTTTTCGGCATAATGCCACCAGTCATGACCGGCGATCTGGAACTCGTCTCCGACCATGTCCTGCATGGCGGCGCGCTCTTCCTTGGCCCGGGCGAGGCCGGGTTCCCAGACTTTCAGCAGGAAGTCCTCGGCGCCCTTCGGTGTCTTCGCCATGCGGGTTTCAAGCTGGTAGTGCGCATGCGATTTGTACCCCATGAGCTCCGCACGCTTGGCGCGCAGCTGCGCAATCTTGATGGCCAGCGGGCCATTGTCATACTCACCTTCCGACGCACGCAGCCGATACCCATTGAACATCTGCTCGCGCAGGTCGCGGTTCTCGCTCTGCGTCATGAAGGTCTCATAGACGGAGCGGTCGACGGTAAGGACCCATTTGTCCTCTCCATCCACCTTGAGAGCATTCTTGAAGTCCTCGGACAGGCCGGCCAGGTCCGCTTCGTCGGTCACCTCGATCTTGAAGGCCTTGGTCGACAGCAGCAGGTTGCGCCCGAACTTGGTCGTCAGACCGGCGAGTTCCTCATTGATGGCAGCAACTTCGGCTTTCACGTCCGGCGACAGGTCTGCGCCATTGCGAACGAATTCGCGATAGGTCAGCTCCAGGAGGCGCGCATCCTGCTCGTCGAGGCCCAGGCGATCACGTTGGTCGTAGACCGCCTTCACGCGGTCAAACAGGCCCTGATTGAAGTTGATCGCGTCGGTTTCGCGGGTCAGCATCGGCCAGATTTCGGCTTCCAGATCGCTGAGCGTGTCATTGGTATCGGTGTTCGTGATGTTGGAGAACACGTTCAGCACCTTGTAGAGGGACTCCCCTGCCGTATCGAGCGCGACGACGGTGTTCTCGAAGGTCGGCGCGTCCGGATTGTCGACAATGGCGTCAATCTCGGCGCGCAGCTCCAGAATGGCCTGCTTCGTGGCCGGCATGTAGTGCGCATCCTCGATCTCGGCGAAGGGCGGCACACCATAGGACGTGTCCCATTCGGCGCGGAACGGGTTGCCCACAAGATCTGCCTCGCTCACTTCGATCTCCGGAAGGCTCGTTTCTTCGGCCGCGGTCTCTTCCGCAGCCGCCGCATCCGGCGCATCGGGTTTTGCGCCACAGGCCGTTACGACAAGAGCGAGCGCCGCAACGCTGCTCGCGAGCAAGGATTTTCTGGTCATTGAGTGTTCTCCGGTCCGTTGATGCCGTTTAGCGATAAATGAGCGCAAAAACCAGACCCGGACCACCTATTTCGGCAGGCCGGACACGACCTTGTGATACTCGGCAATGGTTTCGTCGAGAATCTGCGCCACGGGCTTGGCCTCGGTGATGCGTCCGGCGACCTGTCCGGTCAGTGCGATGCCGGCTTCCAGGTCGCCTCCGAAATAGACTTTCTGCGTGCCGGCAAACTCTCCGAATATGTTGTCGACCCCTTCTTTCAGGATGCGTTCCGTACGCTCCGTACGCAGGGCGCGCAGCGCCGGACCCGGCCCGGACCGGTTGAGGAAGACAGTGTCGGTGGCATCGGCCGCAAAGATGGCATCCTTCCAGTTCTGGTGCACCGGGCTTTCTTCGGAAGAGAGAATGCGCGTGCCCATCAGAATACCCTCCGCGCCGAGCGCAAAGGCAGCCGCCATGCTGCGTCCGTCGGTGATGCCGCCCGCAGCCACGACGGGCACATTCACATGTTCACAGACCAGCGGAACCAGCACCATGGAGGCCACATCCTTCGGATTCTTGAAGCCGCCCCCTTCCCCGCCTTCGACGATCAGGCCGTCCACACCCGCCTCGATCGCCCGCAATGCGCCCTGCAGGGAGGGCACGACATGAAACACGGTCAGGCCGGCCTCCTTCAGCATCGATGTGTATTTCATGGGATCGCCGGCTGACGTGGTGACGAATTTGATGCCCTGGTCGATTATGAAGTCGACAATGTTAGGGTCACGCACAAAGGCCTGCGCCACATTCACGCCGAACGGCTTGTCGGTGAGGTCCTTCATCTTGAGGATTTCCTCGCGGATGGCGTCCAGCTCTCCGGAGGACGTTTCGATGATGCCCATGCCACCGGCATTCGAGAAAGCCGAAGAGAGCGGCGCCCGGGCGATCCAGCCCATGGCCGCCTGGATGACGGGCTTCTCGATGCCGAGCATTTCGGTGATGCGGGTCTTAACGGGTGCAGCGGCCATGTGACTTCCTCCATTTTGCCGATAAAAGAAGGGGGAATCTCGGGGCCTGCAAGCCCTGGCCCAGCGTCAGCGCCCACCGGCAGGAAGACACATCCATGATCCTGAGACCCCCCAATCCGGATGAACTGGCCGCCCTGTCAGACATGTGCCTTCGGTCCAAGGCCGTGTGGAATTATGACGAAGCCATGCTGGAAGCGTTCCGGGACGAACTGACCCTGACCGAAGACGACCTCGATTTCGACGCGGTGGTCGTTGCCGAAGACAAGCGCGGCGTCGCGGGCCTGGCCGAGGTTTCGCTGGAAGAAGACGGGACGAGCCATCTGGAGAAGCTGTTCGTGGAACCGGCCCGGCTCGGCGAGGGAACCGGAAAGATGCTCTATGTCTGGGCCTGCCGGTTCGCGCAGGGTCTGGGCGCGCGGGAATTGGTCATCGAGGCCGATCCGGATGCCGCCCCCTTCTATCGCCATATGGGCGCCGAGCCTGCGGGCGAAGCCGAATCCGGGTCCATTCCCGGACGGTTCCTGCCGCGGCTCGTCCACAGATTGTGATCCGGCATGACTGACCCCCTGCAAATCCTTGTTGATGCCGATGCCTGCCCGGTCAAGGACGAGACCTACAAGGTCGCCCTGCGCCATGACGTGCCGGTGGTGATTGTCGCCAATGCCTATATTCGCATCCCCGAGCACCGGCTGCTCAGCCGCAAGATCGTGTCGGACGGGTTCGACGCCGCCGATGACTGGATCGCCGAGGCCGCAGATGCGCGCACGCTGGTCATCACGGCAGACATCCTGCTGGCCGACCGCTGCCTGAAGGCGGGCGCGCGCGTCATCGCCCCCAATGGCAAGCCGTTCACCGATGCCTCCATTGGCAGCGCCGTCGCCGTGCGCGCCATCCATGCCGACCTCCGCGCGGGCCTGGGAGACGGCATCCAGAGAGGCCCGGCCCCCTTCTCCAAGTCAGACCGGTCCCGCTTCCTGAACGCGCTGGACGCGGCGATTGTGGCGATGAAGAAAGCCCACGCCTGACGCAGCCGGGCGGCGAGATACTTGCCCTTAACGCCTGAAGTGCTACAGCCTCGCCATGAACGGCATTACTCTTCACAAGGGCGACCTGCCCGACGGTCTCGATTTTGGCCCGGTTGTGGCGGTCGACACCGAGGCCATGGGCCTGAACCTGCTGCGCGACCACCTCACCCTCGTCCAGCTCTCCTCCGGCGATGGCACGGCCCATCTGGTACAGCTCGACCGGACCTATGACTGCCCGAACCTCAAAAAGGTTCTGACGGACCCGGACGTGCTCAAACTGTTTCATTTCGCGCGGTTCGACGTCGCCATGATGAAACGCTGGATGGGCATTGATTGCGCGCCGATCTGGTGCACCAAGATCGCCTCGAAACTGGCCCGCACCTATACCGACCGCCACGGCCTGAAGGATGTCGCCCGCGAGATTGCCGGTGCCGACATGTCGAAGGCGCAGCAGAGCTCTGACTGGGGCGCCGGTGAACTGACCGATGCGCAGCTGCAATATGCGGCGTCCGATGTGCTCTATCTGCACCGGATCAAGGAAGGCCTTGAAGCCATGCTGAAGCGCGAGGGCCGCCTGGAACTGGCCGAGGCATGCTTTGCCTTCCTGCCGATCCGCGCGACGCTGGACCTGTCGGGCTGGGGCGAAACGGACATTTTTGCGCACAGCTAACCCATCGGTCATGCCTTCGCCGCTTTTGTTTCCGAGGCTGGGCCGCTAAACGTCGAGTGTAGACACCAAAGCAGGCACCCGCTTTTCATGGACGCCGTCAAGCATCACGATCCGGCATCATTATGGGCCCCCCGGCGTCAGCTGACGCTGGCCCAGGCGCGCAAACGCTCGCAGGCGGTGCGGCTGTTGCGGCTCGGCTTCTCGGCGCTGGCCGCCATCGCGATCGGCCTGTTCCTCGGCTACATCATCCGAAGCGCCATTGCGAAGGATGCCACTCCGGTCCAGGTCGGACAGGGCGAAGCCGTCACCATGCTGAACCCGCGCTTCTCTGGCCGGGATTCTCTGGGACAGAGCTTCCAGATCACGGCCGATTCCGCCCGCCGCCGCCAGACGACCGGCACGCTGGTGGACCTGGTCAATCCGGTTCTCATGGATGAGAGCGGCAGCGAGATCAGTGCGCCATCCGGCATGTATGACCGCGAGGCCGGAATCCTGGAACTCTATGAAGATGTCCGGATCACCGATGCCGTCGGCTACATGTTCATGACGTCCGGCGCGCGCGTCTTCGTGGATGAGGGACGGGTCGAGGGCCTCTCGCCCCTGCAAGGCAGAGGGCCTCTTGGCGATATCAGCTGCGACTCGTATGAAGTTCTTGAAGATGGCAACCGGGTCATCTGCAAAGGCAATGTGAAAACAGTACTCTACCCTGCCCCGGCAGACACAGCGGACACAAGTGAAGGTGAAACGGATGACTCGCAATAAGGTTCTAGTTTCTCTGGCGGCCCTGGTTGCGCTGGCGGCGCCGGCGGTGGCGCAGATCTCGTCCGATGGCGGCCCGATCTACATCAATTCCGAACGGACCGAGAGCCTGGAGCGCGAACGCAAGGTGTTGCTGGTCGGCAATGTCGACATCCAGCAGGGCGATGCCCGCCTGCGGGCCGATACGGTGACGATGATCTTCGCCGAGCGTCCGGCCGGGTCGGCCGACACAACCGGCGTCGGCAGCGGCTTTGGCCAGATCCAGACCATGGTCGCCGAGGGCAATGTCTTCTACATCACCGCCGACATGAAGGCGAAAGGTGATCGCGGCGTCTATGATGCGGCCAGCGATGTCATCACCATGACCGGCAATGTGGCCCTGATGCGCGAGCGGGACGTGGCCGAGGGCGCGGTGCTGCGTGTGGAGATCAGCAATCGCCGCACCACGCTGGACGGGGGCGACGGCCGCACCCGGATGGTGATCGAGCCGGACGGAAATTCGGGGAACTGAATTAATTTTAGCAAGATCGTGAAGCCGATCTTAAGTATGTCGGGGTAAGCCTTTTCCCGGGTGGCAAAATCCCAGCAGATTGAGGGACTCATCAGAGATGGCGGAGTCGGCCGAAGGCCTTGTCGTAAGCAATATTGCCAAGTCTTTTGGCAAGCGACAGGTCGTGCGCGACGTCTCCCTCAGCCTCAAACGCGGGGAAATTGTCGGCCTGCTTGGACCCAATGGGGCCGGCAAGACGACCTGTTTCTACATGATCATGGGCCTGATTGGCGCAGATTCCGGAACCATCTCGATCGATGGCGAGGATGTCACGCGTCTGCCCATGTACCAGCGCGCCCGTCTGGGCGTGGGGTATCTTCCGCAGGAGGCCTCGATCTTCCGGGGCATGACGGTGGAAGAGAATGTGCTGGCGGTCGCGGAACTTGTGGAAAAGGACCGCGCAAAGCGTATGGCACAGGTCGACAGCCTGCTCAGCGAACTGCATGTGGAACATCTGCGTGGCCAGGCGGCCACCTCCCTGTCGGGTGGCGAACGCCGCCGGGTGGAGATTGCCCGTGCGCTCGCATCGCGTCCAAGCTTCATGCTTCTGGACGAACCGTTCACCGGCATTGACCCGCTCGCCATTTCCGACATTTCCGAACTTGTCCGCTATCTGAAGCAGCGCGGCCTGGGGGTCCTGATCACGGATCACCAGGTGCGTGAAACGCTGCAGATCGTCGACAAGGCCTATGTTATGTATGAAGGTGAAGTCCTGTTCGATGGCACGCCGCAAGACGTGCTGACGAATGAGGATGTGCGCAGGGTCTATCTGGGTGAACAGTTCGCCGCTTGAGGAAAGGCGCGGGCTCGCAAATGAAACAATCACTCGACATGCGCCAGGGCCAGTCCCTGGTAATGACGCCCCAGCTCCAGCAGGCGATCAAGCTGCTGCAACTGTCCAATCAGGAGCTGAGCGAATTCGTCGAAGCCGAGATCGAGCGCAACCCGCTTCTCAACAAGGCCGAGGAAGAGCCTGCCCCGTCCAGCGAAGACACCGGCCCGGACAATCGCCAGCAATTGTCGCTGGATGAAAGCTCCGGTCTCGGCGAGGCGCGCGACCAGCTGGACGCGCCGGGCGAGGATGTCTACGAGCCGGGCACGGGATCGGACGCGGCCATGCCGGCCGGAACGTCCGGCCCGTCCGCGAAGGCTGACTGGTCCGGTGTCGGCGGCGGCGGCTCCGGCGAGGATTTCGATTATACAGCCAATCTGAGCACGGACATATCCCTGCGCGAACATCTGCACACACAGCTGAATCTGGCCGGACTGTCGGCAGCGGACCGCCTGATTGCCGCCCGCCTGATCGACGAGACCGATGATACCGGCTATCTGCGCGCCGATCTCGAGGATCTGGCGCAGGCACTTGGCGCCGACATAGCCAATATCGAAGCCGTGCTGGATGTGTGCCAGGGATTTGATCCCACCGGCGTGATGGCGCGGTCCATTCCGGAATGCCTCGGCCTTCAGCTGAAGGAACTTGGCCGTTTCGACCCCGCCATGGAGGCGATGGTCAACAATCTCCAACTGGTCGCCAAGCACGACATGAAGGGGCTTGCCGCGGCCTGTGGGGTCGACAAGGAAGACCTGCTCGACATGATGTCCGAGCTGCGCCAGCTGTCTCCGAAGCCAGGCGCCAGCTTTGCCAGCGACGCCTCCGTGGCCGTGACACCGGATGTGTTCGTCCGTGAAATGCCGAATGGCATGTTCGCCGTCGAGCTGAACTCCGAAAACCTGCCGCGTGTCCTGATGGACAAGGCCTATTATGCCGAAGTCACGGCCCTGCCGATGCGCGACAAGGAAAAGGAATTCATTTCCGAATGCGCCGCGTCCGCCACCTGGCTGATCAAGTCGCTGGACCAGCGCGCCCGGACCATCCTGAAAGTGGCGAGCGAGATCGTCCGCCAGCAGGATGCCTTCTTCGCGCATGGCGTCGCGCATCTGCGTCCGCTGAACCTGAAACAGGTGGCCGACGCCATCGAGATGCACGAATCGACCGTCAGCCGCGTGACCACCAACAAGTACATGTCCACGCCGCGCGGCCTGTTCGAACTGAAATACTTCTTCTCGGCCTCGATCCCGGCCACGGGCGGCGGCGAGGCGCATTCGGCCGAGGCCGTCCGCCACCGGATCAAGACGCTGATCGACAACGAGACGCCGGACAATGTCCTTTCCGACGACCAGATCGTCGAGATCCTGACCGGCTATGGCGTCGACATTGCCCGCCGGACCGTCGCGAAGTACCGCGAGAGCCTGAACATCCCGTCCAGTGTCCAGCGCCGCCGCATCCTGCGGGCAAGCGCCTAGGTCCTAGTCTGTTCCGGCCACGCCGGGAGCCGGGTCGAACATTGCATTCAGGTAAGCCGCAAGGCGCACGCCGCCCTTGCTCATCTGCTGGTTCAGGATCGGCCGGGCCATGTATGCATAATCATAGGACAGGATTTCCGTTTCCGGATAGATCGTGTCGCGAATGGCAGCGCTTTCATCGGCCCATTGGGCCGGGGTTGCCCTGCCCCACTCGCCGAGATCGGCCGGCGTGATCTTCTGCACCAGCCAGGCCGCCCATTCGGTGTAGGACAGCTCCTCATACTGGATCAGCTTTTCATCCCAGACCTCATGCAGGTTCGACATCTCCTCGAAGAAGACGACGTCGACCCAGTTGCCCCCCCGGTCCTTGCCATTGCCGGCATGCAGCGGCTGCTGCAGGTCACCAACGAGATGGACGATGAAGCGCAGCGCCAGCTGGCGGTCTTCCAGGCTCGCCTCTTCATCCAGTACAATGGCGCGGAATTTGGTGAGCGCCGTGATCGCGTCGCCGGCCTCGGGCGGCGTCGTTTCCGCATAGGTCATGCCTTCCGGGATCGTCACATAATGCCAGGGATTGGCTTCGGACCGCCAGAACGCATCCGGATTGGACCGCATATAGTCCGGCCAGTCGGACGCCTCGGCGAGGCCTTCCGGCCCGAGGATTTCCCGAACCGCTGCCTCGGCCGGCGCGCTGAGATAGTGTGTGGCGACCTCCCCGACAATGCGATGCCCGGTCTTGCCCCAGGCGGCAGCCGGAAAGGCCAGCAATGCGGCAGTTGTCAGGCTGGCGATCAATCGAAACATGGGCGGTCTCCAATTCTCTTCCACATGTCCTGTGGGCCGTAGCGGCCCACTACGTCAACTGCGTGACATTGTCGGCAAGACTTCCTAAGCAGAGTGTCCCATCGGCCGGAGGCCTTCATTTGACCGACCCATCCCCTTCCCTGATTGATCGCCTGCACGAGGCGGCCCGTGCGGCGCGCGATCACGCACATGCCCCCTATTCCCGATACAAAGTTGGAGCCGCCGTGATGGATGGCGACGGCCGCATCTTTGCCGGTTGCAATATGGAGAACGCGTCCTTTCCGCTCGGCACCTGCGCCGAGGCGGTTGCCCTGGGCGCCATGGTCGCGGCTGGCGGGCGCACCTGCACTCATGTCCTGGTGATCGGCGGAACCGGCGAACTGACACCCTGTGGCGGCTGCCGCCAGCGGATTGCGGAACTCTGTGAGGCCGACTGCATCGTCTACAGCCTGGCCGCCGACGGCAGCGCCCTGTCCGAATGGACAATGGGCGAATTGCTGCCGCACGCCTTCAAGCTCGGCACCTAGGCGTCCGGCTTCTCTGCCTCCCGTTCGGCATCCTTTGCCTGCAGATCAGCGATCGCATCGAGATAGCGCTGGCTGAGCTGCGGGCTGGTCAGGGTCAACCCCATGGCCTCGAGCGCCATCTGGGTTGTCACCTTCTGGCGCCGCCGCCCGACCAGGCGGGCCACCATGCGGCTTTCGGCAATCAGCTTGCCCTTGCTGTGGAACTGGTGCCGGAAGCAGATATAGCAATCCTTCCAGCCGACGAGCTGCGTGGTCAGCTCGAATTTCTGCGGGAATTTCATCATCCGGTAGAAGGTGATGGATTCATACTGGATGATCGGACTCCAGCCGCGCTTGCGATAGGTCATCAGCGCGCCGGTGCGGCCCATATAGTTCATCGTTCCAAGATCGGTGAACGAGGAATACCGCGAATTCGTCATGTGGCCGAGCGGATCCTGGTCGCCGATCCACACAGCAGACCGGATCGTGTGCACATCCATCAGGCCGGTCCGCTTTTTCGTGAAGAGGGCCGGCAGGAAAATGCGAAGAAACCTGAAGAACAGATTCATGGCTCTACTCTACCCCGCCAAGTTAATGCGAGGGTAAACAGACCCTTTACCGGAAATCACCAGATCACGTTGCGTCATGTTCGGCCTCCCCCGCCGTTTTTTGCGCACCGGGCGCACACTCGTCGGCGGGCCTGTCGCAAGTCACGGGCCAGAAATGTAGTAAACACTACACGAGGCACGAAAAAAGCCGGCACATTCTGTGCCGGCTCAGTTCAGATGGAGAAGCACCAGAGCGTTGCTTCACGAGGTCTATGCACAAGCAGGGTGTTTGGTTCAGTTTTTTTTCGCCGCCTGAGGGTTAGCGCTATCCGTACCGGCATTAACCGCCGGACGACCGAACAGGATGAGCAAGGCAACCAGTCCGATGGAGGTGCCCTGGCTGGAAAACAGTTCCAGCATCAGGGCAAAGAACCAGCCCGGAATGGATGTGCGGGTCTGCGCCTGAACAAGGATGTCACCGCTGCCCGTCCCCAGCAGTTCTGCGTTCGCCGCATCGATCCTGGTTTGCAGATCGTCCCGCCGACGCGCCAGGCCCAGTTCGTTCTGGGCGTCGCGATACGGCTTCTGATGTGTGCGTCCGACCCGTTCCACTTCCGCGAGATAGGCTTCGAGCCCTTCGACCGAGCGCGTTTCAGGCGGGATCCCTTCCAGTTGCCGGCGCCAGTCCGCGATCTGTGTCTCAAGCACGTCCCGATTTGAACCAGCCTGCACCTGTTCGGCCGCGGCCGCCTGATTGTTGGCGGCGATGTACATCTGCGTGCCGACAATGGACGTGCCGCCCCCGGCCAGGGCAAACAGCAGGGCGCGCACGCCTTCCTTCATCCGGCTATTGGCCGTGTGCCAATAGAAGAAGGTGAAGCCACCGAAAGAGATGATGGCCGCGATCACACCGGTCCAGCCCCAGACCCCGGATTGCAGCGGGTCGGCGACTGACCGGGAAAAGGCCTGATAATTGGCAAAGCCCGACAGGCCGGCCGCGGCCAGCCCGGCGGCCAGGAAGACAAGCGCCAGCAGCGTGATGATGAGGCGCTCACCCGTGTGGCGCCCCTGCCGGGCCGCCCGGCGCGCTGCACGGGCCTCGGCCCGGACTTCCGCCTCTGACCGGACGCGCCGCCCCTCCCCCAGATGAAGGACTTTGGGTTCAGTCCTGGCGACAGCCCGGCTCGCGACGAGGGGAGCTTCGGTAAACTCGGCATCGAGCACATCCGGGACCGGGGGCTGAGGGGCGGCCGGCCCGGCCTCGAGCCCGCGCACGAGATCACGCAAGGTGCCGGACTGGCCACAATTGCTGCAATGGAAGCGCTCGGTCTGCGGATTCAGGGTCAGGCTGGTGTCGCCCGCATCGATACAGTCCTGTGTGAGGCGGCAATTGCTTCTGACCTCGGCCTCATCCTGACTGGAATCGAGGTCGAGCCCGAGATCGCGAAGTCGTTGCAGATCGAACTGGCGACGGTCGTCCGCCATGCAGCGCCTCCCCTGTTGGCCCGGTGGGTGTTCCCCAGCTGTTCTAGCGGGTCAAGGCCCGGTTCGTCACCCCCGTGCCACACTTGCGGATCACGGTTCTGTCATGGGTGCGGTTGCACCTTTACGGGCTCGGGCCGGTCGATTTAAGTCTGTGTTAATCCGGCCTGCCGGAAAGTTAAGAACATACCGCCCGCACAGGGGGCGGTTCCTGGAGGAAACTGAATGACCCTGCCGCGTTCGCTCGCCATTCCCAAGACGTGGAAGAATTTCAATCATGCGAGCTTCTTTTCGGCCTTCGGCTATCCGGCCCTTGGCCTGGCCCTGTTCATCACCATGATCGTTCTGGGGCTGGCGCTGTCGCAGCTGACTTTCCACTGGTGGTACATTCCGCTGGCCGTCGCCGTGATCGGCGCGTCGATCTTCGTCTGCAATGCCGGCATCGGGCCGCTTCACCGCATCCTGCAGCACCGGGCCGGCGAACTGGCCATGCCGGGCCAGATTGTCACCATGATCAATCTGATCATCGCCATGCAGGGCAATGTGAAGGACTGGGTGAACTATCATTCGCAGCATCACCGGTTTTCCGACCAGCCGGGCGATCCGCACAATCCGTTCGAATCCAAGCGCTGGGCCTGGGTCGGCTGGATCCTGTGGCGCGACAAGAAGGATACGCAGCGCCCATTGGCCATGTGGCTGAAGAACCAGCCCGCCGTGGTCTGGATGGACCGCTTCTACAATGAGATCAGCCTGGTCGTGCACCTTGTGATCCCGGCGGCGATCTATCTCGTCGTATGGGCCGCTGGCGGCTCGCTCCTGCTGACCGCCCTGATCCATGCCAGCGTCGTGATCGGCCGTGCGATCCAGTTCCACGCCACCGTCTATGGCATCAATGTGCTGGGCCACCTGAAAACCCCGCTCTGGGCCGACCATGTGATCGGACTGCTCACGGGCGGTGAGGCCTTCCACGATCATCACCACGACCAGCCGGTCAGCGCCCTGCACCGCCCGCGCCGCGGCCTGTGGAACCGGATTGTCGATTATAACGGCACCATCCTGCTCGTGATGGAGAAGATCGGCTGGGTGAGAAACCTCAAGATCGCGCCGCAATTTGCGTGAGCCGCCGGCTGTCGCCCGCAAACATGAACAGCCAGTCATTTTCACCGGGTGCGGACCATCGTTCGCACCCGATTTCCTTCCTAACAACGCGTTAATGCCACATGGGCGCCCGATTTCGCCCGGACATTGATCTGCATCAGGCCGGGTGGCCCGATCGTGGATTTTTGGGAAGGGACGCACATGACCAAATTCATCACAACACTCGCCGCTGGCGCCGCCGCCATGGCCCTGATGGGGCAGGCCTCCGCCAAGATACCAGCACCGGAACCGGAAGATGATCCGGGGGCGGTGCATTCCTACATCCTGCTGGACCGCACCGGATCGATGAGCAGCATCTGGGACGAGGCCCTCACCTCCGTCAACGCCTATGCCGCCAGCGTGGGCGAAGCTGATGAAGGCGAGATCGACGGAGCCGACATCCGCACCGATGTCACGCTCGCCATATTCGACTATCAGGACGGCATGCAGTTCGATGTCCTGCGCGACAAGGTGACGGCCGAAGACTGGACCGATGTCACCAATGACGAAGCCAATCCGCGCGGCATGACGCCCCTGTTCGATGCCATCGGACGGATCGTGTCGCGCGCCGAAGCCGACAATCCGGAAAAGGCCGTCATCGTCATCATGACGGATGGGCTGGAAAATTCCTCCCGGGAACTGACCAGGGATGGCGCGAAGGCCGCGCTGGACCGCGCTGAGGCCAAGGGCTGGGAAGTTGTGTTCCTGGGCGCAGAATTCGCCCGGTTCGATGATGCAGAGGCCGTGGGCGTATCTGCATCCAAGACCATGGCCGTCGGACAGGGCTCGATGAGAGAGTCCATGTCCGCGCTCGCGAAGAAATCGCGGGCCTATGGCAAGGGCGAGGAAGCCGAGATCATCTTCGACGACGAAGATCGCGCCATTGCTGATGAGGAAGGCGTCAAGCAACGCCAGGGACAGTAAGGGGACGACCGGGAGCCGGGCTCCCTGTCATCCTCATGGCCCGCTTCCAACAAAAAGGCCCGCCCCTTTCGGGTGCGGGCCTTGAAGCGTTCCTGAAGGGCGTCAGCCGATCAGCGCGGGGCCATCCGGATTGCCCCGTCGAGACGGACGTCCTCGCCGTTGAAGTAGCCATTCTTGATCATTTCGCAGGCGAGCGAGGCATACTCGTCCGGATTGCCGAGGCGGGCCGGGTTCGGCACCGAGGCGGCAAGTGCCTGTTTCACATTGTCCGGCGCACCCTGCATCAGCGGCGTGTCGAAGATGCCCGGCAGGATCGTGTTCACACGGATCAATTCGCGCGACAGGTCCCGGGCGATCGGCAGGGTCATGCCAACCACACCGCCCTTGGAGGCGGAGTAGGCAGCCTGTCCCATCTGGCCGTCTTCAGCGGCAACGGAGGCTGTGTTCACGATCGCGCCACGCTCGCCATTGATCGGCTCCAGCGACATCATGCCGGCGGCGGATTTGGCGATGCAGCGGAAAGTGCCGACGAGGTTGATCTGGATGATCAGGTCGAACTTGTCGAGCGGGAAGTGCTTGATCTCGCCCGTTTCCTTGTTGCGGCTGGCGGTCTTGATGGCGTTTCCGGTGCCGGCGCAATTCACAAGGATGCGCTCCTGGCCGATCGCCGCGCGGGCTTTCTCGAAGCCGGCGTCGACGGAGGCGTCGTCGGTGACGTTGACCTTGCAGAAGACCCCGCCGAGTTCCTTGGCGAGGGCTTCGCCCTTTTCCTCATTGAGATCGAACAGGGCGACCTTCACGCCCTGAGAGGCCAGCTTTCGGGCCGTCGCCGCACCGAGACCGGAGGCGCCGCCTGTAATGACCGCGGAGATATTCGAGTTCAGTTCCATGGGCTGCTGCCCTCCCTTGTTTTTGTTGGTACAGTACTGGTCTATAGTGCTGACAGGAGTTCGCAATGTCTGACGCAGCGGAAATTATCAACATGGTCCAGGACGCCGATGGACGGTTCACGCCGCAATCGGTGGAGCGGATGGAACGTGACACACGGGGCCTGGTGCCGAAGCTGTTGCGCGTTGCCGGAAAGATACCGTTTGCGGATGACCTTGCGGCAGCCTATTTCGCCGCGCGCGACCCGAACACGCCGCTGAAGGCCAAGGGCGTACTGTTCGCCGCCGCAGCCTACTTTGTCATGCCGATCGATCTGATGCCGGATTTCCTGGCCGGGCTGGGCTTCACCGATGACGCCACCGTGCTGGCCACGGCGCTGGGCATTGTCGGCATGCATGTGAAGGACGTGCATCGCGGCATGGCGCGGCGTCTGCTGCGGCTGCCGGAACCGGTCAAACGCGACGCCTGATCCGATGACAACTCAAACCGGCATTCTACTGGCCTCGATGGCCCTTGGCGGTCTCTACGGCGTTGCGCTCTGCTGGCGGCCGCACAGCCTGTTCAAGCTGGTCGTAAAGACCGGATCCACTGCCCTGCTCGCGCTCTGGGCGTACTTGCTTGGCGGCCCCGTCCTGCTGGTGGCGGGACTGGCGCTCAGTTCCCTCGGCGATTTCTTTCTCGAGGCGGATGAAGGCGACAGATTCCTGCTGCCCGGCATGGGGGCCTTCTTCGCGGCTCACATTGCCTATATCGCCTTGTTCTGGGCCCTGCCCCAGGCGGACCGCTCGGTTTTGAACCTCGCTGCGCAGATCGGACTGATCGCAAGCGGTGTGGTCTTCATCCGCTGGCTGGCGCCCTCGGTCACGAAGCAGATGCGGCTGCCGGTCATCCTTTACGGAGGCATCATCCTGATGATGGGCGCCGCCGCCCTGCGGCTGGAGCCGGCCTATCTGCCGGTCTTGCTGGGCGCACTCATGTTCATCGCCTCGGACGTCATCCTGTCCTTCCAGCTCTTTGTCAGACCAGCAGATGCACCCAGGCTAGCCCTGCCCTCCATCGCGCTCTGGTTCCTGTATTATGGGGGTCAGGCGCTGATCGCCTGGGGCGTGCTCGGCAACCTCGCCTAACGCGGCCGGTCGCCATTGATCGTGGCCCGCCGCATGTGGCGGCGATGGCCGTGATAATCATTTAGCGCGTAATGCCAGACGCAGCGATTGTCCCACATGGTCACATCGCCAGCCTGCCAGCGAACCCGGCAGGTATTGCGTTCCTCGCGTGACAGATCGAACAGATAGGCCAGCAGCGGCCGGCTCTCCTTCCGGCTCCAGCCCGCAAAGCGCAGCGTGAAGGCAGGATTGATGAACAGGCCCTTGCGGCCCGTCTGCGGATGGGTGCGGATCACGGGATGCTCGAACTCCGGCGCATCCGGCGCGGCTTTCGCGTCCATCGACTGGCGCACCGCCGCCGAATAGCCATCGGCGCCATATTCCTTGCTGGCCGTGTGGATCGCCGTCATGCCCTCCAGCGTCGCCTTCAACCCGTCAGACAGCCGGTCGTATGCTGCCTGCTGGTCAGCGAACAGCGTGTCTCCGCCATAGGGCGGCACTTCAAGGGCATGCAGCACAGATCCAAGGGCGGGCTCCTCCAGAAAGCTCATGTCGGAATGCCAGCCGCCGCCGAAATTGGTTTTCTCGTCGGGTTCCTTGATGATTTCCAGCAGCTCCGGATGGCCTGCCATGCCCTTCACATATGGGTGGATGTTCAGCGTCCCGAAGCGGCGGGCAAACGCCTTCTGCTGGTCCGGTGTCAGCCCGTTCTGGCCGCGCAGAACGATCACCTTGTGATCGAGAAACGCCTGATGGATCTCGTCGAATTCGGCATTCGACAAGCCGCCCGGCAGGTCCGCCCCGAAGATTTCGGCGCCGAGGGTGCCCGACAATGGCTGAATGGTGAGGGTCATAGGACCAGTGAAGCATTGCCGCACACCGGACGCAATAAAGTCATTTGCGCCCGACCCGGAAATATGAGACAGACGCGGCGGGCCAGGCGCCCCCAACGGCGCTCAGCCTATCTGTGAGGATAGGAGTAAAAACAGATGACGATTGTCGCCAAACCCGGCGTGCTGCCAGCATGCCCGCATTTCTCGTCCGGTCCGACCGCCAAGCGTCCCGGATTTTCCCTTCAAAAACTCGAAACCGCTGCCCTGGGGCGCTCGCACCGGTCTGCGGATGCGAAGAAAAAGCTGAAAGCCGCGATCGACCGCACGAAAGCCGTGCTGGGCCTTCCGGACGATTATCGCGTGGCCATCGTGCCGGCATCCGACACGGGCGCGGTTGAAATGTGCATGTGGTCCATGCTGGGCGCCAAGCCCGTCGACGTCTTCGCCTGGGAAAGCTTTGGTCAGGATTGGGTCACCGATGCCACCAAGCAGCTGAAGCTGGCGGACTGCAACACCTATGTCGGCGAATATGGCGAGTTGCCGCCCTTCGAAAAAGCGCGTGACGATGCCGACATCATCTTCACCTGGAACGGCACCACATCCGGAGTGCGCGTGCGCAATGCCGACTGGATCAAGCCGAACCCGGACCGCGTGGTGATCTGCGACGCAACCTCGGCTGCCTTCGCCCAGGACATCGAATGGGAAAAGCTCGATGTCATCACCTATTCCTGGCAGAAGATCCTCGGCGGGGAAGCAGCCCATGGCATGCTGATCCTGTCGCCGAACGCCGTGAAACGTCTCGAGACATACACGCCGGACCGTCCCCTGCCGAAAATCTTCCGCATGACCAAGGGCGGAAAGCTTAACGAGGACCTGTTCCAGGGCGCCACGATCAACACGCCGTCCATGCTGTGCGTCGAGGATTATCTGCAGGCACTGGACTGGTGTGAAAGCCTGGGCGGCTGGACGGCCCTCAAGGCGCGGTCCGATGAAAGCCTGGCCCACCTCACCGATTGGGTCGCGAAAACGGACTGGGTCGACTTCCTCTGTCCGGATGCGGATGTCCGGTCGAATACCGGCGTGACGCTCAAGATCACCGATCCCCGTGTCGCCGGTCTCGAGGAAGACGCCCAGAGGGCTTTCGTCAAGGCCATGATGAAGCGGCTGGAAGCCGAGAATGCCTGCTTTGATGCGGCCGGCTATGCCAAGGCGCCTCCGGGCCTGCGCATCTGGTGCGGCGGCACGGTTGAACCGTCCGACGTTGCCAAGCTGACCCCATGGCTTGAGTGGGCCTTCGCCGAGGAAACTGCAACACTCTGAGGGTTACCCAATGGCAACGCTCGAAGAGCTTTCTGGCTCACGCTGGCCCGATCCCGAGTCGGATGCGACCCCGCTTGTTCGAAAGTGTGCGAAGTACGTCAAAACTGATGTATCCATGCTCACTAACGAAGGTGTTCGCTTGCTGGTCGGTCAGCGGATTCATCTGAAGCATCTGCTTCCCGTAGCCCTTGGACGACTGATGTCGGACCCTTGGCTGGAAGGCGATATGTATCCCGGCGATCTTCTGAAGAACGTTGTCGGTTGCGCTGAAGAACCTGAAGCTCTGAATTTTCGAAGCCAAATTGAAGACGTCGCAAGAGTAGCTCTTGCTGCAGACATTCCCGAATTTTTGCCTGACGAACTCATGTCAGGACTCCTGAAGATACTGAAAAGAGAAAATTAGACCAATGCCCAAAGTCCTTATCGGAGACAAACTTTCTCCCGCCGCCGTGGAAATCTTCCACGCGCGTGGCATCGAAACCGTCACAAAAACCGGTCTGAACACGGAAGAACTGATCGCGGAGATTCCGGAATATGACGGCCTCGTTGTCCGCTCGGCCTGCAAGCCGAATGCGGACGTCATCGCCGCCGCCAAGAACCTGAAAGTCATCGGCCGCGCCGGCATTGGCGTGGACAATATCGACATCAAGGCCGCCACCGCCAAGGGCGTGGTCGTGATGAACACGCCGTTCGGCAACGCCATCACGACGGCAGAGCACGCCATCGCCATGATGTTCGCCGCCGCGCGCCAGATCCCGGCCGCCAATGCCCGCACACAGGCCGGCGAATGGCCGAAGAAGGACTTCATGGGAACGGAAGTGTCCTACAAGACGCTCGGCCTGATCGGCTGCGGAAATATCGGCAGCCGCGTGGCCGAACGCGCCATCGGCCTGAAGATGAAAGTCGCCGCCTATGACCCGTTCCTGACGGATGAACGCGCCGTGGAACTGGGCGTGGAAAAGGTCGAGCTGGAAGAACTGCTCGCCCGGGCGGATGTGATCACGCTGCATGTTCCGCTGACGGACCAGACCCGCAATGTCCTCTCCCGCGAAGCGCTGGAGAAGACGAAGAAGGGCGTCATCCTTGTCAATTGTGCCCGGGGTGGCCTGGTTGACGAAGTGGCCGTGAAAGACCTGCTGGAAAGCGGGCACATTTCTGCGGCCGCCTTTGACGTGTTCGCCGAGGAACCGGCCAAGGAACACGCCCTGTTCGGCACGCCGAACTTCATCGCAACGCCGCACCTTGGCGCCGCCACCACCGAGGCACAGGAAAACGTCGCCCTGCAAGTGGCGGAACAGATGGCGGACTATCTGCTGTCCGGCGCCGTCACCAATGCGCTCAACATGCCGTCGATCACGGCCGAGGAAGCCCCGCGCATCAAGCCGTTCGCGGTGCTGGCCGAAAAGCTCGGCAGCTTCGCCGGCCAGATCTCCGACTTTGGCTATGATGAAGTCGTCATCGAATATGAAGGCGAAGTGGCCGAACTGAACCGCAAGCCGCTGACAGCCGCCCTGCTGGCCGGCCTGCTGCGCGCCTCGCGCGGGGACGTGAACATGGTGTCGGCTCCGGCCATCCTGGCCGACAGCGGCGTCAAGCTGACCGAAACCAAGACCGAGGACAGCCCGGTCTATGACAGCCTGATCCGCATCAAGGTGAAAACCAAGGCGACCAAGAATGCCCCGGAAGGCGGCTGGCGCACCCTGGCCGGCACGATCATCGCGGGACAGCCGCGCATCGTCGAAGTGAAGGGCATGGCGCTGGAAGGCGATTTCTCGCCGGTCATGCTGTACGTGAACAATCTGGACAAGCCGGGCTTCATTGGCGCGCTGGGCCAGATGTTGGGGGAATCCGGCATCAATATCGCCACATTCCATCTCGGCCGCACCGCCGCCGGGGAAGAGGCGATCGCTCTGATCGGCATCGATGCCGAACCGCCGGCCGACATGGTCGGCAAGCTCGATGCCCTGCCCCAGGTTCGCTATGCGAAAGTCCTGACTTTCTAGGCATTGCCTCTGCGCGCCATGCGATGTGCGCATAAATCCTATGCTCCCGGGGCGGGCTGATCGCGAGATCGGCCCGCCCTATCTGCTCCTTTCAACAGAGCAAAGGAGTTCTCTCATGGCCCGCATCGCCATCGTATATCATTCCGGCTACGGCCACACGGCCAGGGTGGCCGAACATGTCCGCAAGGGCGCCGCCATCCCGGGCGCGGACGTCACCCTCTACAAGGCCGAGGACCTCGCCTCCCCCGATTCCGGGCCATGGGACGAGCTGAACGCGGCAGACGCCATCATTTTCGGCGCGCCGACCTATATGGGCTCGGCCTCCGCCCAGATGAAACAGTTCATGGATGCCACCTCCAAGGCCTGGTTCACCGATGCCTGGAAAGACAAGATCGCGGCCGGCTTCACCAATTCCGGCTCTCTGGCCGGCGACAAGTCCAGCACGCTCGCCCAGTTCGCCACGCTTGCCGCACAGCAAGGCATGGTCTGGGTGAATTTCGGCATGAAATCCGGCTTCAACGCGTCCGGACACCAGTTCGCAGAAGCCTTGAACCGCGCCGGCCACTTCAATGGCCTCGCCACACAGGCGCTGACAGACCTGTCGGCAGAGGATGGCCCGGACGCGTCCGACCTGAAGACCGCCGAACTGTTTGGCGAGCGTGTCGCAAATGCCACCCTGCGCTGGGTTCGTGGCGCGGCGTGACGGATGACAGTTGACGGCGCGGGGCAGACTCCCTTCATAAGGGAAAATCTTACACAGGATTAATATATGAATCGCGCCGTCACGCTCCTGCTTTGTTCGTCCATCCTGGCCACCGGCACCGCCCGGGCCGACATTCTCAGCGAGGCCCGTTTCGGGGTGATGCAGGAAAACATCTGCGTCCTCGATTGCGACAATGCCGACAAGGAGCCGGGCCAGAACATCAGCGCCGAACTGCTCTTCGCCTCGCCGGACTTTCTCGACCTGATCTGGAGCCCCAAGCCCTATGTCATGGGCAGCCTGAACACGCAGGGCGACACCAGTTTCGGCGGGTTCGGCCTGCACTGGTCGTTCGACTTTGCCGACAAATGGGCGTTCGAACCCAGCGTCGGCTATGTCATCCATGATGGCGAACTGGCCAGCCCCTTCCCCCAGGGCGACCCGCGCGGCGACGCCTTCACCGAGGAACACGTCCTGTTCGGCTCGCGTGACCTGTTCCGCACGACCTTCGGCCTGCATTACGAGATCAACGAGACCTGGGGCGCAGAGCTGCTCTACGAACATCTCAGCCACGGCCAGATCCTCGGCAATGGCCGCAATCAGGGCATCGACAATATCGGCTTGCGCGCGACCTATTCGTTCGGCCAATAGGGCTCCCGCTGCGGAACCCCTTGTCTAAAGCCAGCGGCGTGACACTCTTCCTTCCATAAGAATAATGGGAGGATACACGCATGCCGGACAAGCATATTGTCATCATCGGCGCCGGCCTGGGCGGCCTGACCGCGGCCATCAAGCTGCAGGAAGCCGGCTATGAGTTCACCATACTGGAACAGGCTGACCGGGTCGGCGGCACCTGGGCGCAGAACACCTATCCGGGCTGCGCCTGCGATGTGCCGGTGGCGGCCTACCAACTCTCCTTCGCCCAGTCGATGAACTGGACGCGGGTCTACCCGCAACAGCCCGAAATCCAGGCCTATGCCGAAGAGATCACGGACCGCTACCAGCTGCGCCCGAACCTGCGCCTGAACGAGGCGGCCGAAAAAGCCGTCTGGGACGAGGCCGCGAAGAGGTGGACCGTCACCACCTCAAAGGGCGACACGCTGACCGCCGATGCCGTGATCGGCGCGCTGGGCCAGCTGAACCGCCCCTTCTGGCCGGACATTCCCGGCAGGGACAGCTTCAAGGGCGCCATCATGCATTCGGCCGAATGGGACCATTCGGTCGAGCTGGAAGGCAAGCGGATCGGCATCATCGGCTCGGCCGCCAGCGCGGTGCAGATCATCCCCGAAGTCGCGAAAACCTGCCCCCAGGTCGGCGTGTTCCAGCGCTCGCCCAATTGGGTCATCCCCCGCAATGACCGCTTCATCTCGCCAGAGGAAATGGCGCTGATGTTCACCGTGCCGGACAAGGCGATGGAATTCGCCGAGATGAACCGCAAGCTGATCTATGAGAATGCCGACTATTTCTTCTGGCAGGCTTTCGAATGGACGCCGGAGGGCCGGGCCCATTTCACGCGCCTCGCCACCGATCATCTGAACGAACAGGTCCCCGATCAAGCCATGCGCGAGAAGCTGACGCCGGACTATCCCGTCGGCTGCCGGCGCATCCTGATCTCGGATGATTATTTCACGACGCTGATGGAGCCGAATGTCGACCTGATCACGGACCATATCGCCGAGATCGTGCCGGAAGGCATCAAGACCGTGGACGGAAAGATCCATGAATATGACGTGCTCGCCTTCGCCACAGGGTTCGAGACCACGGGCTGGCGCTGGTCGGTCGATGTCATCGGCCGGGGCGGCCAGTCCATCGCCGCCGCCTGGGAAGACGGCCCGGAAGCCTATCTCGGCATCACCGTCAGCGGCTTTCCGAACTTCTTCGTCCTCTACGGCCCGAACACCAATCTCGGCCACAACTCCATCACCTTCATGCTGGAGCGTCAGGTGGAATACACGCTGAAGGCGCTGCAGGCGCTCGACGCCAAAGGCGCCGCCGCGCTTGTCCCGACAGAGGCCGCACAGGCCGCCTTCAACAAGACGCTGCAGGAGCAACTCTCTCGCACCGTCTGGGCCGATCCGGCCTGCAACTCCTGGTACAAGACCGGCACCGGCAAGATCACCCAGAACTGGTCCGGCCACACCCGCGCCTATGCCGACGCCGTCGCCGAGGTGAAACTGGAGGATTACGAGCTGGTGTGAGGGGCTTGGTGCGGAGTTGGGGGCTAGGCCATCCGAAGAGTCAGGGAACCGGTGCATCAGCGGATATGGGTGGCTGGTTCATCCCGGAAGCTGCCGTATCCAACGCGGGTCTCAATAGTCGGGAGGGTTTTATTCTGAGCGTTCACGCGGTTTGGTAGAAGTGCTCATGGGGCCAATAAATGCCTGCCCGTACAGTGCCTACGCCCCATACCTCACATGAACGCACGGAAATCAAACACTTCATCGACGAGGGACGGATTTTGCTGAACAATTTGAGCAAATACAGATGAATAAACCAAGGTGACCGGTACTTTCTTATAAAGCGTGTTGTTGTTCCAATCCATTTTTGTCAGCCCGAGAATGGCTGCGGATGTATCGTGCCACCCACCGTCGCCTGAAAACCGCCTTAGGCGGATCGGGGAAGGTGTCGGCTTGAGCACAGCTTCTTTGTAGACGCCATAGTGTGGATTCTGAACATTCACGCCAGACACATTCCCTTGCGTCCAGAGCAAGGCTTCGTCATCGCCGATTGGAACAACTAGTCCGCGTTCCACGGGAAACCGATCGGCGGTAGCCCGTTCTCGGGGTTGGTTTCCGCGGGCCTGCTTTCCCACCGTATACTTCAATCCGCGCCAATCGGTAGCCTGAATAATCTGAACAAGTTCGACTTCTGTTGCTTCGTTGAAGCTATCAATTGCTGCTTCAACTTCCTCGTCTCGAAATGGGGTTGTCTTGTGAATGGTAATTTTCTTCGGAATGCGCCCAGCATGTCCATCTTGATAAACGGATAAACAGCGCGACAATACGGCCTGCATCTCAAAATACGAAAGATACGGATTATCCCGCTCATCACGCGTCACCTCTTTGGCGTCATAGGCGACAAATCGAAATCCGGTGCCGTCAGGATCAAAGACCTGACTGCAGCAAGTTGTATAGTCCTGGCCCGATCCGTCACGCTTCGGCTGCATAGCATAAGACAAACCAACGAAGGCGTCGTGTGGACTGAGTCCAGAAAGTTTCCAAGGTTCACCGCCTGCCTTCGCGAAGACTGCCACACTGATCCCCCACATTACATTTGCGCGGCATCTGCGGTCGGCGCTGGCCTGGTTCAGGATCTGGATAGGAATACCCATTGGAGCGCAATAGGCTTTCAAAAAGTCGTGGAGATTGAAACTCTCACCTTCGAAACAGTCACTCCACCGATCTGGAAGGTAGACAAAGAGAACATCGAAATTCGCCCGTGAAAGTTTCGCGCGAGACACCGCATCGATAATTCCCTGAGCTAGCTCTGCTGTATTTCCCGCCGCTGCAGACCGGTCCAAATCAGCCGGCAGCTCAAACCGGACCTTATCCGGGATGGTCGCGAGTCGTGTTCGAAAGAGTGCCTCAAAACCGGGGTACTCAGGATAGTAGTTGGTTGCTTCGCGCGGTTGCGCCGTAGCGCGGAGTTCAGAGACTATACCTTCAATTCTCCGCATGTCGCCAGCGGGCGCCATAGCGGCCGGGCGCACAATCGATGGCGCGCCATGCCTAAGGCTAAAAGGTCCATAATCGATAAGACCACGAAGAGGGTGTTTATCTTTTCTATCACCGAAAAAGATAAGCTCAGGTTCACTGAGCGTGACGTAAGGCGGAAGGGGGCGCACGTCCATTATGACATCGCCCGCCAAGCGAAGCCGGTCCGGTTCACGAATGAGAACGCGGCATCGCCAACGCCGGATCCTTCGCCGAAGGCGGAAAGGACAATCGTCTCAGCGGGGGCCGCACCATCTGTAAACACAAACATCCAAGCCGAGATCAACTTATCATGTTTTTCGTTGAACCGGTTGCGCTTACGCCCTTTCAAGAAGTCCTCGGCGTGGCGACGCGCGAACATCGGCGTCACCCAAACATCTGGGGTAATCAAGCCCCATAGCCGTTCATCCGCAAACGATAGATTTATGCGCGCTCCTTCAGCGAAATGGACTCGCGGTGCTCCATCTCCTTTCTCGCTAGCCGGGACGCTGATACCCGGGATTAATCCACTAGTTTTTCCAACAACCTCAAACAACGGCCCTAAGGCACCCATGTCAGTACCCGAATGATCCACCACGACCCAAGTCTGGCTTCCTCGCCTGCGAGTCATCAAAGGTCGATTCCTCGTTAACGCAGCAGCGAGGGCGTCTTCCAAGAAACGTTTCACGTGCAAACGCCCCGTGGCCTGCCAGTCTGTGGGGAGTGAAACTTCTCCTATATCTCCGGAACTGACCTTGAAGGCGTCTTGTACGTCGCTCTTTTCACCAAACGCCCAAATTGCATCACCGTCTTTGGTGGCGATAACTTGTCCTTCTGAGTCTTTAACCACCTCCCGAACACCAGCCCAATCTAGGGAGGATGGAGCTTTTAGAGCCCAAGCGCTTCGTGGCACTTGCACGATTGGAAAGGCATTGAAACGCAGAATTGGTTTGCCAGGTTTCGCCGCCTTGCGTGCAATTTTGACGGGTAGCGCGGCGCCTTTTCGAACTTTCGCGTCGAGCCCTTCAGGTTTCGGATCAAGATACCTCCATATGCGTAGCAGAATCGCATCGAAATTGTCGATCTCGACGACATGCGCCTCGAGACCTTTTTGTATCGCTGCTGAAATAAAAGCCATTGCTGGCGGTGGTGGTATGCTGCCCTTTATCACGAACCAGTATACGCCTTGGGGAAACGGATTGGGCGTCTCCAATACCTTGTGAAGGAGGTCCATGACGCTTTTGTCGCGGCCGCTATATCCAGCGAACACCATCCCGAAACGGTTTGACGCCGCCATCAGACATCGCGATAAATCCCTGTGCTGATCTTCTAAATCGTCCGCAAGGTTTTTGATACTGTCATAGCGAAAATCGCCATGGAGCTTCACATAGATCGGAAACTCTTCATTGTTGATTGCGCTGACCGCTGAATTTGCGCCTTCCAAATGGAATGCTGCCAAAGATCTCCCGCCAATCTCCGCAACCGACTTCTCGACCACGGTGTCAAAATTGGTTGTGAACACACACCGGCACAGGTCCGCAGAAATCAAAGCACCCAACACACGATTTCCCAGAGCCAAGGACGCACGCTCTTCTGCGAGCATTCCGCTTATATATTGGCGTTGGCGTTCGCGGTCTTCGCCGAAAATAAGTGAGAAGAACATCGAATACTCGTCATCCGACCACGGTTCAGGAAATCCCCGCGCTTGAAAGAATGCATCTACCCTCTCCCGCACCGCAGGATGCTGCATCTCTCGGGTTTCCAGTTTAACATTCTCCTCGCTCGCATAATACCGGCGCTTCAAGTCGTCCGTGATATCAGTAGCGGTCGGAAGGCCAGCTCCACGCGATGCGCCCGCCCCGAGAAACCAAGCAAAAAGTTGTGGGTTGGCACAATATCGACGGATAAACTCTGACTGCTCCATAGTGTGATCGACCACTAGCATGTTTTCTCGACAAATCAGAGTGATTCGTTTAGAGCCATGCTCGCCTGATTACCACCTAAGGTCGATCATCAAATTCTCGTTAGCATGATCAAAAGCCTCATCCGACAAACGTCACCTCAGCTACGTGGTGCGTAAAGAATTCCAAAGTCTTCTTTTGCCCCCAAAGCAGAGGAAAAGACCACAGCCTCCCTCTCCCCCCATAAAACAAGCCCGGATCTCCCCTCCCATCGCCCCCGCCCGCGAGGAAAAGCCTCCCCCTATTCGTCTGACACATTCCGCCCCCACACTTGGGCCCATGAGTGTTGACCGGTCTTTCCTCACCCTGGGCCTCGATATTGCCGAGCAGGCGCTGCTCGATGTGATCGCGCGGGACAATCTGCATCTGCGCCCCGAAAAGATGCCGCGCCGGCGCCGCGCCCGGGCCAATGGCCGGTTGAAACAGATTGAACACGTCGTGCGACGCCTGCTCACCCTGATGGCGCTCAGCCTGCACATCGTGTTCGCGCCGCCGCGCCGCCGCGCGCCGGCCCCCGGCCTGCCGGACGGTGTGGAGCTGGTCACCTTTCCCGGGGCGGCGGAGCGGTGTTTCACGCTGCTGCCGGCCGCCCCGCGCGCCTGGCTTGCCGGGCCGGCTGATGGCCGTATCGGATCCGCCTGCCCGCCGCCGGGGCCGGTGCCGACCGCGGAGCTGATGGCCCGCATCCGGGCGATCCATCGCATTTTGAAATCCCCTGACACTGCCGCGAAACGCCTTGTCCGCGCCCTGCAGCGCCTCAAGGCACGCGGCGAGCCGAAGCCCCTGGCCGGGCCTGCGGACAGCGCGTTCCGGCTGTCGCCCGAACTCGGGGCGCTCGCCACCGCGCTGCCGGGCCTGCTCAATGCCGCGCTCGCGGCGACCTGGGAGGATCCGGGCTAGGCCCGCCCCTCAAAAATCTGGTCCCTTGCCGGAGCGCCCCCCGCGTGTCCGGATGGCGGCGCAGGCGCGCCTGCCTGCGACAGAGAGTTTTCATTCTTCCCCTTGCAATTGGCGGCCAAATCCTGCCCATGTCCCGGCGGACGTTGAGGAGCAGGAATCATGGCCGGAGTGGTAGTCGTCGGGGCCCAATGGGGCGATGAAGGCAAGGGCAAGATCGTCGACTGGCTGTCCAGCCGCGCCGATGTGGTGGTGCGCTTTCAGGGCGGCCACAATGCCGGCCACACGCTGGTCATCGACGGCAAGACCTTCAAGCTGAACCTGCTGCCGTCCGGCGTCGTGCGCGGCGGCAAGCTGTCGGTCATCGGCAATGGCGTGGTGGTCGATCCGTGGCAGCTCCTGTCCGAGCTTGACGGCATGGCGAAAGAGGGCGTCACCCTCGGGCCGGACGATCTGGTCCTGGCCGACAATGCCTGCCTCATCCTGCCCTGGCACAAGGACATCGACGCCGCCCGCGAAAGCGCGCTGGGCGATTCCAAGATCGGCACCACCAAGCGCGGCATCGGCCCGGCCTATGAAGACCGCGTTGGCCGCCGCGCCATCCGAGTCGCCGATCTGGCAGACCCGGCCGCGCTCGACCTGAAGATCGAACGCCTTCTGGCCCATCACCGCCCGCTGCGCGCCGGGGTCGGCCTGCCGGAACCGGACGCCGAGGCGCTGAAGGCGGACTTGCTGGAGATTGCCCCGAAGATCCTCGCCTTTGCCCAGCCGGTCTGGAAACTGCTGGACGAGAAGGTCCGCACCGGAAAGCGCATCCTGTTCGAAGGCGCCCAGGGCGTGATGCTGGATGTCGACCATGGCACCTATCCCTTCGTGACCTCATCAAATGTGGTGGCCGGCAATGCCTCGGCCGGCTCCGGCGTTGGCCCGGGCGCGATCTCCTATGTGCTCGGCCTCGCCAAGGCCTATACGACGCGCGTCGGCTCCGGCCCCTTCCCCACCGAACAGGACAATGAGATCGGCCAGCGCCTCGGCACGGTCGGCCATGAATTCGGCACCGTCACCGGCCGCGCCCGCCGCTGTGGCTGGTTCGACAGCGTCATGGTCCGCCAGGCCTGTGCCACCTCGGGCGTCACCGGCCTCGCCCTGACCAAGCTGGACGTGCTGGATGGCCTCGACGAGATCAAGGTCTGTGTCGCCTACCGGCTGAATGGCGAGGAGATCGACTATTACCCGGCCGGCCTGACAGACCAGGCTGCCGTCGAGCCGGTCTATGAGACGATGCCCGGCTGGACCGATTCCACCAGGGGCGCGCGGTCCTGGGCCGACCTGCCGGCCGAAGCGGTGAAATATGTCCGCCGCCTCGAAGAACTCGTCGGCAAGCCCTGCGCGCTCGTCTCCACCTCCCCGGAACGCGAGGACGTGATCCTGATGAAGGATCCGTTCGAGGCCTAGGCAGGCTTCACCCAGCCTGCATCAGGCTGCCCACCCATTTGGTCGTGCCGGGCTGCATGCCCTTGAATTTCGGCAGCGCCGCCAGACGCCCGACGAACAAGGCCTCCGGCACGGCGAGCCGTTTGACGTGGTGATAGAGTTTCGACTGGGTCTCCGGCGTCGAGACCAGGAACAGGCGCTCATCCAGCTTGCGCGCCATGTGCGAGATGTTCGCCGCCTCCAGCAGATTGCCGCCGGTGTAGTAGACGATGAACATGTCGGATCGGGGCCAGTCGGCATCGTACATTCTGGTTTCCTGCTGTGGAACTATTCCAGCTACGCAGCAATCCGGCTTTGGTTGCCTTCCATCGCAAACAAAACGCGCGAAGATCGGGTATCACACCGTCGGACGGACCGTCACGATCCGATCGGATCATTGGTGACGGTCCGGATCGCCAGCACGCTGGGGCGTGGCGGCATGTCCGGGTTAAAATCCGGCCAGCGGGTTGTTGGCGTCTCGAAACTCGCCCGCTCTCCGTCTCCCGGATGCTGCACCGCGACGAACAGGGTCCGCCCGTCCGGCGAGAATTTGGGACCGCACACTTCGGCCCCGACCGGCGCGCGGAAGAAGGCACGACCGGTTCCGCGGCGCGCGCCGTCAGTCTCCATTGCCCACACACCGTCCGCGGCACCGGTATCGTCATTGCCGTCCGTGGACACCCAGAGACGGCCGAACGGATCCACCGCGCAATTGTCCGGACTGCCAAACCAGCCATTATCGCTGGTCAACGGATTCCACACCGCCCCTGCCCCGGGACGGGCCGGATCCCCACAGCGCACAAGAATGTCCCAGCGCGACCTTTCGGCGGTAAAGTCGCCGTCCGGCTCGGAAATCTCGATAATATGGCCGAACACATTGTCCGCGCGCGGATTTGCGGCATCGATCTGGTCGAGGGTCCGGCGATTGTTGTTGGTCAGCATGACCCAGACCCGCCCGGCAGACGGGTCGGGCTCGACATCTTCCGGACGATCCATGGGGGTTGCACCGAGCAGGTCAGCGGCACGCCGCGTTTCGATCAGGACATCCGCCTGGGACTCGAAGCCGTTTTCTGCCGTCAGTGGCCCAGCCCCATGTGTCAGCGCCATCCACTCGACTGTTCCATCCGCGTCGAACCGCGCCACATAAAGTGTCCCCTCATCCAGAAGGTCCCGGTTCGCCGAAGGGTTGCCAGATTCGAACCGGCCAGCGGTGACGAATTTGTAGACATAGTCAAAACGCTGATCATCGCCCATATAGAGCACGACACGTCCATCCGGCGCGACGACGCTTTCGGCACCCTCATGCTTGAACCGCCCCAGCGCAGTGCGCTTTTTCGGCATCGACGCCGGGTCCAATGGATCGACCTCGACCACCCAGCCGAACCGGTTCGGTTCATTCGGTTCCTTGCCGACATCGAACCGGTCGAAGAAGCGCCCCCATTGGTACCAGCCGCCCGGCACGCCGTATCGCACGCCATTGGCCTGTTCACGGTGTCCGTCCGGATAGGCGCCCAGGAAGTTGCCGTTGAAATTCTCTTCCGCCATCAGATAAGTGCCCCAGGGCGTGGTGCCGCCGGCGCAATTGTTCATCGTGCCCGCTACGCGCCGCCCGGACGGGTCCGCGCTGGTGCGCAGGCGAGGCGATCCGGCCGCCGGACCCGTCAGCTCCATCGGCGTGGCATGGGCCGTGATCCGGCGATTGTAGGGGGAGCCGATCACGGGCTGCCAGCCCTCCGGCGCCTCCACGATTTCGACCACTGTGCCGCCATGTGCCGCCATTTCCACGGCGCAGAGATCGCGTGTCATGCTGGCCGGATAGCTGCGCGCCACATTCGGAAACATCAGCGGCGTCGATGTGTATTCGTGATTGACACAGAGCAGGCCGCGTTGGCGGCCATCCGCATCCGGCGCGAGCGCGATGAAGCCGAGATAGTCATTGTTGTAGCCGAACTGGCGCAGCTGTGCGGCTTCGGTCTGGTGCGCCGGATCGAATTCAGGGCTGTCGGGGAACAAGGGGTCGCCCCAGCGCAAAACGGTGTTTGCCTGATAGCCGGGCGGGATGTGATGAGTCTCATCCATGCCGCGCGATATTTCTTCAAAGGCGAAAGCGGCAGGCGGCTGAATATTGCCGTCAACGCGCGTCGTCGCGGCGCACCCGGTTGCGGTCAGCCCTCCCAGTGCGGCCATCCCGCCGAGGAATCCCCGGCGCGACAGGCGGGCCTCAATCACGTCGCCAATCGTGGAGGCGCCCTGCCCGATACGCGGATTGCTGGTCCTGTTTTCCGAATGATCCATGGTGTCGCCTCGCAAACTGATCGGGTCTCGTAACAGAGATTTGCGACACTTATGCTTCAAGGCATGAAGCAGTCAAAACGAGCGGGAAGCAGAAAACGACCTGGTGGGCGGTACAAGGTTCGAACTTGTGACCCCTACGATGTCAACGTAGTGCTCTACCACTGAGCTAACCGCCCGATCCAGTCGGAAGCAGGGGTAATGAATAATTCGGCGCGCGCCGTCAAGACGGGTTTGGCGGTGTAACGACGCAGAGGGCGATTTTCTGCAGTAGCGCGTCCGGCGTTTCCGGATCCTCGGCGAAGAACCAGACCTCACCAAACGGGTCATTGGCGGCAAACCCATACCCTTCACAGGTGAAACTCAGCCAGTGGCCCAGTTCCGAGGGCGTCAGGGACGTGATGGAAAGCCCGTCCATTTGCGACAGGCGGAGCATGCAGGCATCGAGCGACATCGTGGCAGGGGCATCGAAAAAATGCCGGCCAGCATCATGGCTTACGGATTTCAGCAGCTTGGGCGGCTCGTCGGAGGCGCCCCGGCTCATCAGGCGGCCATCACCTTGTCGACCTCGTCGACGATTTCCCGCAGGTGGAACGGCTTGGACAGGACCTTCGCGCCGGCAGGCGTGGGCGCGCCGGACGACAAGGCAACCGCGGCGAAGCCGGTGATGAAGACGATCTTCATGGCCGGATCGAGCTCCGCACCACGGCGGGCCAGTTCGATCCCGTCCAGGCCGGGCATCACGATATCGGTCAGCAAAAGGTCGAAGACTTCCCGCTCCAGCGCCGAAAGCGCGCTCTCCCCATCGGCATAATCCTGAACCTCATGACCGGCGCGGCGCAGGGCGGCCGCCAGGAACATGCGCATGGAGTCATCATCTTCGGCCAGCAGAATCTTGGTCACGCGGAAAGCCCTCTTCTCGGTAGAACCCTAAGCATAAAGACGCAGTTCGGTAAATCAGGGGTGAATGATACGGACGGGAAACCATATTCGCTCTGCCTGACTGCACGACACGGCGAAAAGGCTTGACCTTCCTGCAAACCACGAAACGATAAGGTGAATGACCGAAGCGCCCCAATTCCTGGACCGGACCGACACCAGCCCCGTGCCGCATGCGCCGACGACGCCGACCGATCAGGATGGCGCGGTGCGCTATGGCCTGCCCTATCGCCTGGAACTGCCCGAAACGCTGGATGTCCCGGTCATTTTCGCCTCTCCGCATTCCGGCAGCCTGTATCCGGACGAGATGCAGTCAGCGCTCTGTGTGCCGTTGCAGACATTGCGCCGCACGGAAGATGCCTTCGTCGACAAATTGTTCGCAGATGTGCCGGGAAAGGGCGCCATGCTCCTGGCGGCGCGCTATGCCCGCAGCGTTGCCGACCTGAACCGTGATCCGCGGGAACTGGACCCGGACATGTTCGTTGACGGCCCGCCGCGGGCCTGCGGCCTGCCGACGGCCCGCGTCGAGGCCGGCCTTGGCTGCCTGCCCCGTGTGGCCGCCCGCGGAGAACGGATCTATGGCCGTCGCCTCAGCCGCGCTGAAGGCGAGGCTCGCCTGGCCGGAATTCACGATGTCTATCACCAATTCCTCGCCACGGAGCTGAGCCAGCTGGCGGAACGCCATGGCCGCGCCTTCCTGATCGATTGCCATTCCATGCCCAGCATTCAGCCCGGCCGCCGGAATCTGGCCGATATTGTTCTGGGCGACCGCTTCGGCTCCAGCTGCGATCCGCGCCTGACAGGCCGCATAGAACGCGCCTTCCGGGCCCGCGGCCTCAGCGTGGCGCGCAATGCGCCCTATGCCGGCGGCTACACGACCCGCCGCTATGGCCGCCCCAAGCGGGACCTTCACGCCGTCCAGATCGAGATCAATCGGGGCCTTTACATGGACGAGCACGCTGTGGCGGTTGCTTCAGGCTTTGACCACGTACAGCAGCTGATTTCAGAAGTGGTCGAGGAAATCCTGCTTGTGGCCGGACAGATCGGGCCCCGCTGATCCGGATTGATCCGGACAGCCACGCCCAGCCCCTTGATTCATTTCCATAAAAAAAAGGCCGCGCTCCGAAAGCGCGGCCAAGGTCAAAGGGAGGAAACGCCAGAGGCGTCTGCACCGGAGTGCAGGACCAGATTTATGTTGCGCCGCACAAAACGCAACAGCTGAATCGGCAATTCGCTGTTTTTTGAATCACCCGCCCAAGATTTGTGCAAAACTGACCATCGGCACGCCATTTGCGAGGGATCGGCCACACCATCCCGAATTGGGACTGATACCGGTCCCATCCGCAAGGAGCTGAATATGGCTGACGAAACAGACCTGCACGTGGGCAAACGCCTCCGCCGCCGCCGCCGACTGCTTGGCATGACCCAGCAGGACCTTGCGAGCCAGGTTGGCGTGCGATTCCAGCAGATCCAGAAATATGAGTGCGGCGCCAATCGCATCACCGCCTCCCGCCTGTACGAACTCGCCAAGGCGATGAACGTGTCGGTGCAATATTTCTTCGACGGCATTCCCGCCAGCGATGCCCCGGATGCTGCCAATGACGCCGAGCGCATGGAAGGCGACATCCTTTCGCAAAAGGAAACGCTGGAACTGGTCCGGGCCTATTACCGGCTTGGCGAGCGCCCGCGCAAACGCCTGCTGGAGCTGGCCAAGGCGCTCGAAGGCGACACCAGCAATACCGGCGTCGCTTGACGCTGCGCACGGCGCGGGGCAATCCCTGCGCCGATGAGCATTCCCTTTTCCCTTGAAGACGAGTTGGCCTTTGCGGGCCGGCTGGCAGATGCGACCCGGACAGCGATCCGGCCGCATTTTCGCGCTTTGGATGGCGTTGACGGCAAGACGGGCGGCCCGGCCCAGTTCGGGTTTGACCCGGTCACCGCAGCCGACACCGGCGCCGAGCGCGCCATGCGCAACCTGATCGCGGCGGAGCGGCCGGACCATGGCGTCATCGGGGAAGAGTTCGAGGACATCCCGTCCCGCAACGGCCTGACCTGGCTGCTGGACCCGGTCGATGGCACACGCGCCTTCGTGGCCGGCCTGCCCAGCTGGACCACGCTGATCGCCCTGTGCGACGAAGAGGGCACACCGCTGATCGGCATCATTGACCAGCCCGTGCTGGATGAGCGCTATCTTGGCTGGCCGGGCGGCGCGGCCCTGCAACAGGCGGGCACGCAGACCCCGATCCGGGTATCGGGCTGCCGCGACCTGCGCGAAGCCGTCATCTCGACCACCGACCCGTTCATCCTGAACCCCGCAGAACAGGGCGCATGGACCCATTTGCGGGCCACGGCCCGTATCAGCCGGTATGGCCTGGATGCCTATGCCTATGCCCGGCTCGCCGCCGGCACGATCGACCTGGTTGCGGAAAGCGGGCTGAAGGCCTGGGATATTGCGGCCCTGATCCCGGTCGTGCGCGGGGCCGGCGGCCTGGCGACAGACTGGCGCGGCAATGCGCCGAGACTGGGCGGCCAGATCGTCTGCTGCGCCAGCCAGGACATTCTGGATCAGGCCCTGCTGGCCCTGCGCCGGTCAGCCGAAACTTGAGCCCGACGGACGGCGCCTAGGGGCCCTCGACCGTGTGGCCCCGCGCTTCCAGCATGTTGATCACGCTGTCCTCACCGGCCAGATGGCCTGCGCCAACCGCGATCAGCCGCGTCCCCGGCGTGTCCAGCATGGCTTCGATCTTGCCGACCCAGATTTCGTTGCGCGATTTCAGCAGCGCATCATAAACCTCGTCCGACCCCATCATGTCCGGATTGGCCATCAGCAGGCCTATGCCATGCACATCGCCGTCCACCCATTCGGATACGAGCGTGTCGAGCACTTCGCCGCCTTCCTCGATGGATTCGGCAGACCCGATCAGGAAGTCCACCTGCACATCCATCGGCAGATCGGCAAACCGGCCGAGTTGCTCCTCAATGGTCTCCAGATAGGCCAGCGACTTTCCCGCGGCGCGCGCCTCGGCGCCCAGCACCATTTCGACCCCGGAATTCGGATCATAGCCTTCTTTCTGGATCTGCAGGACGGACAGGTTCACCGCCGCCCACCAGGGCTGCATCGGCTGGACCGCGCCCAGCGGCATGCCGACATGGTCCAGCGCCTTCTGCAATTCACCGCGTTCCACCTCGTCCAGCAGGCTGGTCAGCTGCTGCCCGCCTTCCAGCATGCCTTCGGTGGATATGAACCGCATCATTTCCGATGCCGCCGCCTGGCTTGTCACATCGGCTTCGAACACGACCGTGTCCGCCTCGGCAAACGCGGCATCGATCGCATCGCTGCGCCAGTCGAGGTCCGGCCGCAACAGGTGGACCGTACCGAGCATGTAGAGCGTCGTATCCTCATCCGACAGCGTCCAGAGCGCCGGCGCCCCTGCCCCGCGGGAGGCTTCCGCTTCCGCCAGCGCAGCCGCATACGCCGCCTTCTGGGCCTCGAGCTCTGCGGCGCGGCTCTCGGCCGTCTGCTCTGCCGGGGCGGGCGCAGGCGCATCCGCCTTCGGGCCGCAGCCGGACAGGCTGAACGCAAGCGCCAGGGCGGCGCCTGTCATGGCAAGGGAAACTCTCCGCATGAATTGGCTCCTGAAAATTCCGGGACAACCAGAACTAGCCCAATACGGCGGCGGCGCAAGCACCGCGTGCGGCGGGAACCGCATTCCGGCGTTGCACTCTCCGGCCGCTTGCCGTATTCACCGGCTTCGGCTGGCACCCATAGCTCAGCTGGATAGAGCGCTGCCCTCCGAAGGCAGAGGTCAGAGGTTCGAATCCTCTTGGGTGCGCCATTCCTGTGCAAAAGCAGGTACCAATTCCCGGCTGACAGCAGTTGAGCGGCGCGCATGTCCAGCGGCACCTTCGGTCAAGCAAACAGCGTTCTGCCTTCGCGCCCGCATCGCTTATCGAATGCGATGCCAATTCACGCATACAGATTCAACTGATCCTCATACCCGATCGGATCTGTTGAGAGGAACCGGCCGGCGACGGGGTCGCAATAGCGTGCCTGCATATAGGTCAGGCCCGTGGACGTGTCCTGAATGTGGCCCGTAAAGCCCTGATCATCCTCCATCGCGGTCGGAGACTGGCGGTCTTCCCCGAAGGCCGTGAAAGCCCGCCGCCAGACACTATTTCCGGACCTGTCGGTTTCCGCCGCCGATATTTCGGGATGTCGGCATGCATGTCCTGAAAGATATCGTCGCGTTCGGGGCCACGTTTGCGTGTGGCCCCGAAGTAATTCAACTCAATAGCTGTCTTCGGTGTCGGCGGCGTCGATGATGCCGTCGCCATTCGTGTCGAGGGTTTCGAACATGCGGGTGCCGGAGGCATTGAACTCGTCCAGCGAAAGAACCCCGTCTTCATCCTTGTCCAGAACGGTGAAGCGGAACTCGGCCTGGTCAACCTGGCGCTTGTGCTGGTCCTCCAGCTGGGCGATCAGGCGCGTTTCATATTCCGAGACATATTCCTCCGAATACACCGCACCATCGCTGTCGGCGTCGCGCCGGCGATACCCTGTCTCGCGCTCGGCCAGGAATTCGGCTTCGGTCACCTGGCCATCGCCGTCGGTATCGTATTTCTCGAAGAAGGCGTCCTTGCTGTGCCCCCGGGCGGATCGCCGGGGCGCCTGCGCCTCTGCGTCCGCTGCAGCTGCCGGCGCGGCGATGTCTGCGGTGTCCAGCGTGGCCGGCGCAGCCTGTGTGGCGCAGGCCGCCAGGGCCGCAGACCCGGCGGCGAGAAGGATCAGATGTATCTGTTTCATGAGAGTTTCCATTTTCAGTGAAAGGCCGGAACCTGCCCCGCACTAGCGGGACACTTCGAGCGTCAGGGAGGTGGTGTAGCTGCGTTCATCCGTATCCGCCCCTTCGGGCGCATCGGCGGCATGGCGCGTCATGATGAGGTATTTTCCGGGTGCATCGAAGCCCAGCGTCAGCGCGCCATCGGCGTCGGTCTCGACATGCTGCACGAATTTCGGTTCCTCATAGGCGCCGCCTTCGCGCTTGACCTCAATCGACTGCGCGGCCAGCGGTGCGCCGTCGAACAGGATGCGAAATGCAAAGCCGTCATCCAGAAAGACTTCATTCGGGTGGGTCTCCGGCGCAATGACCAGTCGGCCGATGGGCCGGGTCACCGCATCCCAGGTCGGCGCGCCTTTCGTGACATAAGCATCCGCCACGGTCTCCGTCTGACTGGTGATCACCTCGGTCGCGTTTTCCGGCACCACCGCGTCCGGCCCCATAAGGACCTTCCATTCACCTTCCACCAGGGCCTTGCGGCTGGACCGGCCAAGCCGAACGCCTGTCGTGAACCGATAGGTCCCTTCCCCGCCCAGTGCCTCTTCCAGCATGACAACCTGACGCAGCGGCGTGATCGAATCATACGCATCGCGCGACCCGTCCGGCAGCACGACATGATAATCGTCAGAGGCAACGGCGATTTCCGGGACGAACACATCCTCGGTGAAGGAGGCCTGCAGCGTCACGTAATTCCCTTCGGACGTGACGAACATGTTCGGCAAGACATAGGATGTATGCGCCAGGGCAGGCAGGCACAGTCCCGTCATGGCGGTGAGTGCGAGCGCACCCGGTTTCAGGCATTTCATTGGCAGACCCCTTAGTTCCTGTATTTGAGAATAATAATCACTTGCACAATATGCAAATGAGATTTAGTTGCAAGTACAGATTTTGACCCGCCCTTCCCGGCGCGCCTGTCGCATTAGGTTTCACAGGCCCGCTCAGGACCCAGCCACGCCGGAGGCCTTATGCGTTCCCACCTCAAATTCGGCTTGCTCGCGGCACTCACCGCTGCGGCGCTGCCGCTCTGCACCAGTCATGCCGACACGTTCCGTCGCCATCAGGATCACGTGCTTGGCACGTCCTTCGACCTTGTCGTCACGGCGTCGTCGGCTGAAGCGGCCGACGCAGCCGAAGACGCCATTCTGGCCGAGATCGACCGGCTGAATGACATATTCAGCCTGTATAAGCCATCCGAACTCCGCCGGCTCAATGATGCGGACAGGCTGATCGTCTCGGATGATCTGGTGACCGTATGGACGGTTTGCGAATCCTACCGCGAGCAAACCGGCAATGCCCTCAGCTGCCGGATCGGCGATCTGATCGCCGCCTGGCAAGACGCAGAGGCGACCCAGACCGTCCCCTCCCGTCCCGATCTGCGCCTGCGGGCCGGTGAGGCCCGGCGGGCCGAAATCGGTCTCGACACATCCGTCAACCAGATCACCCGGCCCGACGCCGTACGATTCGACATGAATGCGCTGGCCAAGGGATACATTCTGGACGCCGCGCTGACCGCGGCACGAAGGGCTGCGCCGGAGGCGGAAGGCCTGCTCGTCAACATCGGGGGCGACATCCGCGCCTGGGGCGAAGGCCCGCATGACGGCGCATGGTCTGTCGCCGTGACTGACGCCTCGGAACTTGCCGACGGCGCCAGCGCCCCGGCCGGCACGCTTCGGATCCGCAGCGGTGCAATTGCGGCCAGTGGTCAGGGCCCCCGCGACCGGGAGATCGCGGGGCAGGCATTTGGCCATGTGATCTCACCTGCCGATGGCTGGCCGGTTGCGCATGTTCGGGCCGCCAGCGTGTACGCACCAACTGCCATCGAGGCCGATGCTCTGGCCACTGCATTGATGGTCATGGAGCTGAAGTCCGGGCTGGCCTACATCGCTTCACAGCCAGGCATCGAAGCCGAGATCGTCACCGCCGACGGCCGCCGCCACGCCACCTCCGGCTGGTCCGCGCTTCAAATCCGCCCGGACGAACAAGGCTCTAAAGGCGCTGGCTGGCCGGAAGACAAACGTCTTGATGTGGCCCTGACCATCCCCGAACAGGATACAGCGGACTATGAGCGGCCCTATGTGGCCGTCTGGATCGCGGATCCCAGGCGGAATCTCGTCCGCATCCTGATGCTTGCCGGAGACGAGAGCCGCTGGATGGAGGAGAATTATTTCTGGTATCGCCGCTTTGCACTCAAGGCCGGCAGCCTGGTTGACGCCGTCGCCGGTCCGACCCGCCGCCCCGGCCGGTACGACCTGCAATGGGATGGCCTGACAGATGACGGGCAGACCGTGCCTCCAGGCGACTACATCCTGCATGTCGAGGCGGCCCGAGAGCATGGCGGACACCAACGCAGCAGCCACGCCTTCACCCTGTCCGAAGCCCCCTTCTCGGCCACCATTCCGGCGGGAGAGGAACTGGGCGAAATCGAGATCCGGTTTGGAGGGGCCAAATGAACTCAACGACCGGGAACCGCATTCGGGCCGCCTTGCCGTTTCGCCTGAACATCAACAAGGGCAAGTTCTACCGGACGTGCCGCATGCTGCACACCTACCTGTCCGCAGCTGCCTTCATCATGCTGATGTTCTTTTCGCTGTCCGGCCTTCTGCTCAACCATCCGGACTGGTTCGGGGCGGGCCGCAGCGACGCCGCACCGGTCGAGATCGAACTGGATTCCGCGGCTCTGGCCGAAGCCATACAGTCAGACGCACCGGGCGCCGCCCTGGCTGGTCTCGTGCGCCAGGAAACCCGAACAGCAGGTGCCTTCCGCACCGCGGACATAATGGAAGACGAAGCCTTTCTGAGATATACGGGCGTGAAGGGCACGACCGATGTCTATATCGATCTCGAAACCGGTATTGCCGACGTCGAGGTCAGCCGCCCAAATCCGACAGCGATCATTCATGACCTGCATCGCGGGAAAGACGCCGGGGCGGTCTGGAAGGCGTTCATCGACCTCACGGCCGGCCTGATCCTGACCATGTCGCTGATCGGCCTGATCCTGTTCTTCTCGCTCCGGTTCCGCCTCGCCACCAGCCTGAAGATCATGGGATCGACCCTGCTCGCCTTCGCCAGCCTCTACATCTTCTTCACCACCTGACCTGCCCGTTCCGGCAGGTCGGTCAGCGCCCCTCGATCTCTACTGTCAGAATCTGGCTCTCGCGGCCGGGCGGACGCGGGAACGGGGCGGCCTTGCGAACGAAGTTCAGGGCATCCCGGTCGAACCGCGCCGATCCGGATCCCCGGGAAATGCTGATATGGCTGATCGCGCCCGTATGGGCGATCCGGAAGCTGACATGGGTCGATCCCGGCCCGGACGCGCGCGGCCGCCGCAGACGAGACAGGTGGCGCATGACGTCTCCGGCATAATTGGTATCCGCCGCATTGCCGGCCCCAGCATCGGGATCTCCCGCCCCGGCCGCTGAATCCGGGCCCGCCGACGCGCTCTCCAGCTCCGCCGATGAGGCAGCATCGCTGTGCGCCGTGTGAACCTGATCGGGGGCAGACGGATCCGCCCCCTCAGTTCCGTCATCGGCCGCTGGCTTGGAAGACGCTTGCGCCTGCGGCTCCGGTTTTGCCGTCGCCGCAGCATCCTTGTTCGGCTCGGGCTCCGGCACGTTCTGGGCGGGTTCAGGCTCCGGCGCTGGCATGACAGGATCCGGCACCGGCAACGGGGTTGCCGCAACCTTGCGCGGCGCCGGCACTGGAGATGGAGGGGGAGTCTCCGGCGCCTTCACCGGAGGCGTGACCGGTGTATGTTGCGGTTCCGGCTGCGCCTGTGCAACCGGACGGTCCTTCGACTCGGACGCTGCAGCAGGCCGCGCCGCCACTCCGAACTGAACACTGACGCCATGGCCAGCGAGCTTCGGCGCCGACCCGGGCGATACCGTTAAGGCAAGCGCGCCGGCATGGATTGCCAGGGCCGCGCACATCGCGGTCGAGAATTTGAGACCATCCCTTGTCGTCATGAGTCTCCCTCCTCCGTCACAATCACGATGTCCTGAACGCCATGATCCTTCAGCTGGCGAACGCGTTTGAGCAGCGTTACTGCGGGCAGGTCCCGGTCAGGCAGCAGGCGGATCGAATTTGTTGCCCCGTCGCGATCGGACAGGATTGCGGATACGTTCCCGGTCCGGCGGCCATCCAGCAGGAAGTGCCCGAACCGGTCGATCCCGATCGCGTCAGGTGGCACGCAGCAATCCGGCGTCTCGGCCTGAACAAAACGAAGGGACGGCTCCGTCGGTGAAGACAGCGTACCGGCCACCATGAAAAAGATCAGGATCAGGAACACGATATTGATCAGGGAGATCACCGGATCGCGCTCTCTCTTGCGTTTCACCCGTTTCATGCCGGCTCCATGACAAGGATATCAAGCTCGCCGACCTGATGCAGAACCATCAGGACATCGACCAGTTGTTGAGTGGTCGTCTCCCCGGTCGCATCGACCGAGACTGACAGGCTGCCCGCAGCAGTCCTCAACCTCTCAAGACGCGCCGGCAGGCCATCCAGCCGGATCGGCTGGTCGTCCAAAACCAGGCCGGTTTCGGTCAGCGTGAGAATATGGACAGGGCTGTCATCCGCCATTCCCTGCCCCGCTGGAGCTGTCGCGATTTCCACTTCGGAGAATTTCGAGAATGTGGACGACAGCATGAAGAAGAGCAGCAACAGGAAGATCACGTCGATAAGCGACGTGATCGATGCCTTGCGCCGGCGCCGGATGCGTCTAAGCGCCATGCTGAACCGCGCTCAGACGGGCCGCAGCCGGGGTCGGTGCCTCCTCCATGTCGAGCACGGAGAAGGCATATTCGGCAAAACTCCGCTCTCGGTCGATCTGTGCCTCGAACCAGGACAGGGCTATCGAGGTGGGCATCGCCACGCCCAGCCCGGCCGCCGTTGTCAGAAGGGCCACCCAAATCCCACCGGCCAGCGCCGCCGGATCCACCTGCGTCCCGCCAGCCTGCAGGGCCTGAAAGGCCTCGATCATGCCCAGTACGGTGCCCAGCAGGCCCAGCAAGGGCGCCAGCTGCGCCACGGTGTCCAGAACCCGGAACCCGCTCTCATATGGCCGCAAAGCCTGTTCGGCTTCCGCCTCCAGGCGGGCGTGCATTCCCTCCCTTCCCTTCAGGGACACCCCTGAAAGGAGGATAGCGGACAGCCAGTGCGTCGAGGACTGGAACCGGGATCGCGCTTCGGACTCCTGGCCCGCATCGAGCGCCTCGAGCCCGCGCTCTATGGCACTCACCTTGCCCAGCCCGGCCGACCGGAACTGCCAGTATTTGAAGATCACAAGCGCCAGCGTGAAGACGGAAACCAGAACCAGCAGCATCAGAACGGGGCCGCCGGTCTGGTAAAGGGTCGTTATGTGAGAGAGCATGTACCGCCCCATGATTTGTCTGTGGGAAGGAGGCCCGGAGCGGACGGGAATGCGCCCGCTCCGAACAGAAGGAGGATCCGGGCGGGATCAGAACGCTTTCGACACCGTGAACTTCAGATTGCGCCCCGGCGCGGGACGCGTCGCCAGAGCGGGCATGTAATTCATGTCGAACGCGTTCTCGATACCGAACCGGAAGGCCGTGCCTTCCAGCAGGCCGTCCTGCGGCGTGATCGTCGCGCGCAAATTCAGTATGACATAGCCGGGGCTCTTCTCGCCGGTGTACTGGGCCGGTTTCGACTCGTCGGCTGCAACGATTTCAGTCGACAGGTCTGCCGAGCGGGCGAAGCGCCTGCCCAGGGTCAGCCGCAGCGTGTCCGCCGGCGCATTGTACCAGTCACCCACGGCTCCCGACGTGCGCGCAACATATTCCGCATCAATGATGTTGGCATTGACGTCCGCATAATAGCCGTCGCGGCGGGCATAGGAGCCTTCAAGCTCAAGTCCCTGCAGTTCCACGGACTCCACACCGGAATACGACGTATTGTCTTCCAGATCGGTATGATAATAGTTCGCTTTCAGGGCCAGAGAGTCATCCTTGGTGAATATGCCGATCCGGTCATAGGAGCCACCAAACTCATAGGTCTTCCCGACTTCCGGCTGCGTCATGTAGACTTCGTTCTGCAGGTCATCGAGGATGGGCAGGCTCTCCGTATGCGCATAGCTTCCGAACAGCGCGAAGCCGTTGTCGAAGGCGTAGCGCAGCGAAGCACCACCCATCAGGGCGTCATTGTCATAGCTGGCATTGCTGCCATCATCGAGCACGCCTTCGATTTCAGACGATTCGTAACGCAGTGCGGGCGAGAAGGTCCAGCCGCCACCAAATGCGATCTCGTCCACCACGAACAGGGCAATCCGATTGTCTTCGCCGCCCGGCGCAGACGATGCATCCAGACGCTCCTTTAGGATGAATTCGATCCCGGTGCGCAAATCATGCGTGAATGCGCCGGTCTCGATATAGGCCGTATTCTTGGCCGTCAGCTTCGACGTCTCATATTGATGATCGGCGTCCACCGTCGCAAAGCACCCGAACGGCCCGCTACCCTCGACACAGTCCTGGACGATCTCCTGATTGGCATAGGAATAGATCACATCGAGATTGAGCAGTGCATTCGTCGCTGATGTGTAATTGTAGGCCAGCGTTGCCGTTTCAGATGTCGTGTCGCGGTCAACATTGCCGAACGAGCCACCCGTTGTCCCGAAGGAATCATACGGCTTGTCGCGTTCGGATGTTTCCGTGTTTGTGTAGCTGGCCGTCACGCTGTGCTCGCCTTGCGTGTAGCGGGCTTTCAGCAAGTAGGATGGCAGCTCGAACTCGCTGTTCTCGATTGTCCGGCCGTGCCCGTCTTCCTGGTTGCCCTGCTCGCGCCAGGAATAATTGGCAAGCAGCTCCAGGTTTTCAGTCGGCTGAACAGCCAGCGTGCTGGACGAGTTGAACCCGTTGGAATTGGTTGCCCCGCCAAGCGTCTGGCGGAAAGCGATGCCCGCCTCGCCGCCGGTCAGATCGGATGCATCAATGGTTTCCAGTCGCACGACTCCCCCGATGATGCCGGAGCCGTACTCGAAGCTGCCGACCGTGCCGCGGATGACTTCCGCGCTCTTGTAGAGGTACGGATCGGTGAACAATTGGGTCCCGATACGGTACAATTCCTCGGAGCCGACACTCGCCCCGTCAATCGTCACCGCGACCTTCTGGTCGGTGCCGTATGTGCCGTTTGCACCAAAGCCGCGGATATTGATGCCGGAGCCGATAGGTGTGGATCCGTTGACCAGGGAGACACCCGGTACGGAATCGATCAGTTCGGCAATCGTGCCCGCCTGACGGTCCTCGATCTCTTCCTGGTCGATAATTGTATTGGGCGTCGCCGTGTCCGTCTGCACCTCCCGCTTGCTCTCGCCAAGCGTCAGCGTGCCGAGGAATTCCCCGCTCTCTGCGTCGGCCTCTTCCTGCGCAAGCGCAGGCGAGTGAACGGCGAGGGCTGCGGCCAGGGCGGTGGCCCCCAACCAGGCGGATTTGCGACAGGATGCGAACTTCATGGACCCCTCCAAAAGTGTTGCTAATGAGAATTAATTGCATTTAGGGGGCCCGCATAGCGCGGCGGAGACTCAATTGCAAATGATAATGAGTCGCATTTCCTTCTTTTTCCAGTTTTTCGCCCGTTACGCGGTCCTGCAATGACGGGCCTCCCGACCTGCGTAATTCCGCAGCGGTCTGGCTGGCACCGCGCTCAACGCGCGCCAGACATGATGTTTCTGCTGATGGGAGTTCGGCATGTCCGGAAGACATATCCGGAGCGCCTCCCTATCTCGGCCCCTCAGGGAGACCTGCAGAGCGTATCATGCAGTCAGTGTCGGACCGATGGCGTCTCACGCATTTCATGTTTCTGCTTTGCGGGATGAGTGCCCGGCGCGTCAGGACGCGACGCATTGGCATACAGTCACATCCGTATAGCAGGTGATGTGAGTTTCCCCGGGAAGTTCCAGATCCCGCTTGCCCATCACTGTGCCCTCCGCCTCATGCTTGTAACGGCATTTCTTGCGGCCTTCGTCGAACAGGTATCTGACTTTCTGGGTCCTGATCTCGCCCTGTTTGACATCCTTCACCCAAATATTGGTGCATGCCTCATTGTGAGAATCATAGATATGAACACTGACCTGTTTTGAGAACAGCGCGCCGCAATTCACATTCTCGACCTGCAGTTCGATATGGTCTTGCGACTCCGCGAAGGCCGCCCCGCACAGCATCATCGCGGCCACAGACAAGATCGGCATACGCATTTGAGAACCCCCGATGTCCCTTCAGGGAGCCCAAATGGGCCTCCCGGTTTCGATCCGCTCTACCTCGCCACAATCAACATGCTGAACATGACGGCAAATCCGGCATCAAGATGCGCAAGATGGCCTGCGGACAAGCCGGACATGTCGGTGACTACTCCGTCCAACCGCCGTGCTCGGACGGGCGGTATCCGGCCGGAGGTCCGTCAAGGTAAGGTGAGCACCCGCATGTGCCCAAATCATTGCTGTAGCAATTGAATTCGGCGTCTTCCTTGGGGTTGAATTCACGCTTCCCCATAACCGTGCCAGCCGCCTCTGCAATGTACCGGCATTTATCAATCTTGAGGGTCACCTGCTTTGAGTGCCCCTTTTTGATGCCTTTCACCCACGTATGGGTGCAGTGCGAATTGTGGGAGTCATAGACGTGAACGTCGATCTTGTCCGAGAACAAGGACTTGCAGCTATGATTCCTGACGTACACGGTGGTTTCATCCTTTTCGGCCATGGCTGTCGTTGCGACAGACATCATGGCCATCAGTACGATCAAAAAACGCATCTTGAGCACCTCTTCGCATCATCTGGCAGCCTCACGGATTTCGGAGGCCTTTTGGTGCTCTATTGATCACGCGAGACCCGTTAACAGGACCTGCACGAACCTCGTCAGGCCGTGTCAGGAGCGTCTCATGCGCACCCGACACAGATCATTTGTGGCATCAGCGCCGTCTCCGCGACGGTTTCCGAAGCAGGCGAACGCCTACTCGTCCGAACGCAGCCGGTTGCCCAGGTCGCCAATATCGCTGGTGACGAATCCCGAAATCAGCTCGCGGGCCTCGGCCAGGGCTGCATCCAGGGATTCTTCTTCGCTCGCCACCGCGCCGGCCAGGGTCAGCAGCGGCATGTAAAGCGCTTCGGTTTCGCCCTTGATGGTGATGGCAAATCGGTCATTTTCCTCTGCAATGCGCGCCCATTCGGCCCGCACGCCTGCCCAGAATGCCTCGGTCCCGCGCCAGTAGTCGGTCGCGATGTCTGTCTCGAAATCGCTGTCGCGGCGGTAGGTGTTCAGGCCGGTTTCCCGGACCAGCATCTGCGGCGCGTCTCCGCTCAGCACCAGCTTGCCATTGTCCTGCTCGTGCACCCAGCCCCAAGGCGTGATCACATGGCGGTTCATGGCGTCGATCGCATGATAATCGTCGCGCGTGGTCATGTCGCGGCGCGGCAGCGGACGCCATTCATGCGGCGGTTGCCATTCAGCGATGCCAGTGTCATGCGACCAGCGCGCCACAGCGCCATAGCGCGGTGCGTCATCCACCTGATAAACGGTCTGGGACCACGCCCCTGCCCGCTCGCCCGCCGGGACTTCCCGCCACTCCCAGGCATTGCCGCCGATAAAGCTCAACACTTTTTCCGGTTCGTATTGCCAGTCCTGGCGCCAGTGCTTGATCGCCATCTTGTGCTCACCCCCAACCACAAGAATGTGCTGTAGGCTGATGAAATCTCCGCGATCCTCCACAACAAGGACAACTTCGTCCCCGCCGGATACCTTGCGCGGCTTCAAATCATAGTCTGCATCGAAAGGTACCGTCTCGTTGAAATCAAACTTGACCTTGAAATCCCCCGCCATGGCCAGGATCGCCTCGCGGTCCGCCTGGAACTGGCTGTCCGGCGCTTCCGCAACTGCCGTGACAGCCGCAGATGTCAAATCCTGACGCGTGGACGGTGTCGCACATGCCGCCAGCAGGACGGTTGCGGAGACACTGACCGCCAAAATCGTGTGATGGATACGCAGCATGAAACTCTCCCTCTCGCATTCTCCCCGGATCGGGGTGAGAGGGACCTAACAGACATGCAAATGATTTGCAATCGCAAGATTGCGCTTGGCGATCAGCCCAGATCGCCAACATCCAGAACGGGCGCCGCGTCCAGTGTCTCGGCATCAAGCAACCCGGCCGCCCGCTCCAGCGCGGCCACCATCATGGCCTGCTGCCAATCGGGCAGCCCGTCGAACCGGGCAGCAAATGTCTCATGCAGCGGATCCGGCGCCGCATCCAGCGCGGACTTTCCGGCCGGCAACAAATCCAGCCAGACCCGGCGACGGTCGGAGTCGCAGCGCCGGCGGGCGATCAGGCCCCGCGCCTCCAGCTTGTCCACAAGGCTGGTGATCGTCGCATGCTTCAGCTGGGTATGTTCGGCGACATGACCAGCCGACAATTCGCCCTGCTCATCCAGCATCCGCAGCACCGCCATCTGGGAGGGCGTTAGTCCGGCGGTCTGGGCCAGACGCTTCGACGCCAGTTCAGTCATGCGCTGGATTTTCCGCAGGGCAATCAGGGCATCATCGGAGCGCGTGCTCATGGTCTCAGTTCCGGTATTGCGTCAGGGCCTGTCCCAGCGCGTCTTTCAGGTCCCCAAGATGTGCCTCATACGGCCGCCATTGCTCAACCCCGCTTTTGTTGATCGGGCGGCGCACCTGTTCGGAACTGGCCGTGCGCACAGCCCGGTCCGTCTTGTGAAAGTCCACACAGGCCGGGTCGAAGGGAAGGCCACAATGGTCGAGCAGGCGACGCACCTGCCCTTCCAGATCGTCCAGCACATCCTCATGCTGCACACGCAGGATACGTCCCTCCGGCAGGACCTTTTCCCAATGCGCCATCAGATCGACATAGCCGCGATAATAGTGGCCAATGTCCTCAAGGCTGTAAGTGAACTCCTGACCTTCCGCGAACAATTGCTTGAAGCCGGACCAGCAGCAATCCATCGGGTGGCGCCGTGCATCAATGATCTTCGCATTGGGCAGGATCAGATGGATCAGTCCGATATGCCGGAAATTGTTCGGCATCTTGTCGGTGAAAAAGGCCGCACCCTGACGATGTATCCGCGTTGTCTCGATGTATTCCTCGCCCAGCGCACGCAGTTCCTCCGCCGGAAGGTCATGCAGGATGCGCGGATAGCGCTCCCGGTCTGTCAGCTGTTTGCGGCCGCGCAGGCGATGCGCCAGAGACAGGATATTGGGCAGTTCCAGCGTGCCATCCACGTCGGGATGAGACGCCAGGATCTGCTCGATCAGCGTCGAGCCCGCCCGTGGCAAGCCCACGATGAAGATCGGGTCCGGCGCTGCGCATCCCGTCCCGTCCCGCGCCTGAAACAGGCCCTCGGAGCATATGGTTTTCTGGGCGTCGAATTCGGCCTGCATCTGTTCGGTCGTGTAGCGCACCGTCTGATGCTTCAGGGCGTTGCCGCTTTCATAGGCCGCAAAGGCAGCATCGTAGTTGCCGCGATCCTCCTGCGCCTTACCCAGCGCAAAGGCGATGTGGATGCGGGACATGTGATCGACATCCGGTGATCCGAACTGAGTCTCCAGTTGTGCCAGCTCCTCATCACTGAAAGTGTAGGTCTTCAGGTTTGCCAGACCGTACCAGGCATCCCCCTGCCCCGGCGCAACATCTCTCGCGGCGCGATAGGAATCGATCGCATCCTCCGTACGCCCATAGGTCTTCAGCGCATGCCCCCGAGAGACCAGCGTCGCAGCATCCCCCGGCAGCCTCGCCAGCACGCGATCAAAATAATCCAGCGCTGTCTCGTAATCACCTGCCTGCATGCTCTCGATGGCGAAATGCGACTGGAACAGCGGATTGTCCGGATCCCGGGCCATCAACTGGCGGGCCTGCTCCAGCGCCTCCTTGAACTTCTGCCGCTTTCGCAGGACCTGTATGTAATCGAGGCGCAGCTGGATGTTCTCCGGATCGAGATCGATGGCGCTTTCCAGCAGAAAGTCGGCATCCTCCTGCACGCCCAGCCGGGAGCCGATATCCGCGAGCAGCCGCATGCCTTCGACATGGGTCGGATGGCGCTTCAGGAAGGAGCGGGCGATCTCTTCGGCGCGGAACACACGCCCCTCATGAATATGATTGGTCACCGCCTGCAATTCGCGGGGCAGTGCACGCACCCGGTCGGCTTGCGCGCGGGCATTGGCCGACGCGTCCAGCTGTCCGGCCTGCTGGTAGAGATCCGCCAGCGCGGTCCAGCTTGCCGCAAGCGACGGATTGTACCGGGTCGCCCGTTCGAAGGCGGCGACCGCTCCGGCCATGTCGCCAAGCGCCCGCTTCAGATGCCCCTCTTCCTGATAGGCGCGGCCATAATCGGGCGCGATGCGTTTCAACGCAGCGAGATGGGACAGGGCCGCATCATGGCGCCCCTGATAGCGCGCGCTGACCGCCGCCATGTAGAGCGCGTCCTGACTGTCCGGACGGTCCGCCAGCAGGGATTCGGCAATCCGGGCCGCCGAGGCAAAGTCTCCGGCCTGAAGGGCTTTCTGGGCCTCCCGAAGGGCCTGGTCCGGTTCGGCAGTGGCAGTCATGCGGCGGTCTGGACCTCCCGTTCAAACTGAAAGCAGCGCCCTGAACCTGTCAGGGCGCTGCATCTGTATCAAATCCGGAAGCGTCCTAGTAGTCGTAGGACACACGGATCCCGATCGTGCGCGGACGCATCGGCGTGACACGTTCACGGTCATAGACGAAACTGCCGCTCAGTTCGGCGTATTCGTTGGTCAGATTGGTGGCGAACAGTTCGGCGCCCCAATTGTCTGCCGTCACGCCCAGCGTGGCGCCCAGCGTGACATAGCCATCGAGTTCCATCTTGTTGATTTCAATCACATCGGTGACCGAGTCATCGGAAAACACGATCTGCGGCATGACATGGGCGGTCAGGCGCTGACCGGCCACTTCCTGTTCCAGATCCCACTCATAGCGCACGCGCAGATTGCCCTGATAGGCCGGCGCGAAGGCAAGATCGGTTCCTTCCACGACATCATCCGTCGGCACCAGGACTTCCGTGATCTCTGTGTCGAGCAGCGAGAACGCACCGGCAACCGTCAGCCCGTCCACCGAGGCGGGGGCCCAGGTGAAGTCACCCTCAATGCCCTTGATCTCGGCATTCGCGGCATTGTCGGAGAAGAACAGGTTCACGATCGACGGATCGAAGATCGTGGTTTGCAGGCCTTCAATGTCGACAAAGAAGGCAGACCCGTTGAAGCGCAACGAATTGTCGAACAGTTCGGTCTTCCAGCCGAGCTCGTAATTCTTCACTTCGTCTGTATCAACCGCATACGGCACGGTATAGCCACCCGGGCCGGACGCACCGCCCGGACGGTTCAGCAGACCGGCACGGAAGCCTTCCGAATAGGTCGCGTAGAACATCACGTCATCCGTCGGCGTCCACTCCCCGGTCAGCTTGTAGATCATGCCGTCCGTTGCGGCCTTGTCAGGTGCCTCGGCCGGGCCATCCGGACCGTACAGGAAAGAGATGTTCGTCCCGAATACCTGCTGGTCGCTTTCCGTGAAGAGGTTGTAGAAGGACGAGTTGGCGCTGCCTTCCAGATCCACTTCGACATCATAATACCGCGCGCCGAGCGTGACGGCGAACTGGTCGGAAATGTCGAAGGTCGTCTCACCGAAGAGGCCGATCTGCTGGTCGGTGCGCAGCACGTCATTGCGGAAGATCACGCCTTCCGGGAACGGTCCAGCTTCGCTGTAATAACCGGGATAGGCGCTGCCGATCTGGCCGGTCACGTCGATATTGGTGAGCGGATAGTTCGGCGCGAAGCCGATCGTGCCGTCCGTATAGGCCACCTGCGTCGAGCCCGGATAGACAAAGTCATTGCGCTCGGCCAGTTCGAGGTCGCTGTAGAACGCCCCGAAAGTGGCCCGCCAGCGATGCTCGTTCGGCGTATTGAAGCGCAGCTCGTGCGTCTGCACCTTGGTCTCGCTGTGCGAATTCACGAACAGGTTGGGCGCATAGCAGGTGCCTGTCGGCGCACCGGCCGGATAGGTCACCGAATAGTCGCAGATATAGTAAGGCAGGTATTGCCCGACGAAGAGATAGTCGGAATAATCGACCGTCTGGTCCGTTGTGCGGTCCGTATACGCACCGGTGTAGATTGCCTCGAGGGCGCCTATGCGGCCATCCAGCGTCCAGGACGTGTTGTGGAACTTGTCCTCGATATTCTCCGGCGTGAAGCGGACGATGTCGTAATCGTCCAGATCCGGATCGGCGGCGAACACGCCATCGGCCTCGATCTGCTGTTGCGCGTGGCTGATCAGCAGCTCCCAGTCCTCATTGATCTCGTACAGACCGCTCAGGCGGAAGCCCTGATAGGTCACGTCATTGATGTCATTCTCGGCAATGTTGCTGTTGTTGGCATCAATGAAGGTCACGCCGGACAGGTCTGCCCCGGCCTGGAACCCTTCGCGGTTCGCATTCACCGGAACGCCATTGTCGCGCACAGTGCCAGCCGGACGGAAACGCGCCGAGTCGCGCACGGACAGCGTGCCACCGACATTGTCGATGAAACCGCCCTGGGTGTCGGTATAGACCACTCCGCGCAGTGCCAGCTTGTCGCTCACCGGCACATTGACCATGGCCTCCAGGCTGTTGCTCATCTCGCCGCCATCGGTGAACGAGGTGGAGGCGTCAAAACCGGCATCAAATCCGCTGAGGGACGGCTTGTTGGTGATCATGCGCACCGTACCGGCCTGCGAGCTGGACCCGAAAAGAGTGCCCTGCGGTCCGGACAGGACCTCGACCCGCTCGATGTCGGCCGCATAGACGTCCAGGTTCCGGCCCGGCTGTGCCAGCGGCTGTTCGTCCAGATAGAAGCTGACATTCGGCGCAAGGCCCGCAACACCGGCCACGGTCAGGTTCGGCGTCGTCGAGGCAAGGCCGCGAATATAGATCGTGTTCTGGCCGGGGCCGGAGCCGCCCGCCGTCACGCCCGGCAACTGGACGAGATAGTCGGAGAAATTCTTGACGCCGAGCTCTTTCAGCTGCTGCTCGCCCAGCGCCGTCACGGCAACGGGCACATCCTGCGCGCTTTCGGTGCGCTTCGTCGCCGTGATGGTGACCGTCTGGAGCCGTTTCGCGGCGGCCGGTTCGGCAGGAGCGTCCTGCGCCAGCGCCATAGGTGCAACCAGTCCGGCCATCGCAATCAGCGAGGCCCCGTACTTAAGCTTCTTCATATGTCTTCCCTTAGGTCGTCTCCAGCCATGGCGCGCCGGAATCGCGGCGCAGCTCGGAACAAATGGCTGCTCGATGCGTCCGAGGTACAGGTTTATTTCGATCATAGAAAGGTTTTGCCCAGCTATTCCCCTGCAATGGATGGGAATCGCCCTGAAAGTGTTGCAACAAAGGCGCACCTTCCCCAAGGCGGGCGCGGCTTTCCTGAGATCAATGCTTTGATAGTCGACGGATTTGCGGCAAAAGCCCGGCATGGATACAGATACATCAGACCCGTTGTCCGGCACGCCTCAGGAGGATGAGGAAGCCCTGTTCGTCTACGAGACGGATTATGAGATCGGCCAGGACAATATCGAGGTGGCCGGGCTCGACATCCACAATCCCGTCTTCTTTCTCAGCGCCGGACTGATCATCCTGTTTTCCGGCCTGACGCTGCTATTCCCCGCCGTTTCATCGCAATATCTGACCGCCGCACGGACCTGGACGCTGCAAAGCGCCGACTGGCTGTTCGCGCTGACGGCCGTACTGGTCTTCGGCTTCTGCATCGCCCTCACCATCAGCCCGCTGGGCAAGATCCGGCTGGGCGGCCCGACCGCGACGCCCGATTTCACCATCGTGTCGTGGGTGGCCATGCTGTTTGCCGCCGGCGTCGGCGTCGGTTTCATGTTCTACGGCGCCGCCGAACCGCTGGCCTATTATACAGACTGGTACGGCATGCCGCTGAACGCAGACCCCCTGTCGGCCGAGGCCGAACGCCTCGCCTACAGCGCCACCATCTTCCATTGGGGCCTCGCCCCCTGGGGCATCTATGCGATTGTCGGCCTGTCGCTCGGTTTCTTTGCCCACAACAAGGGCCTGCCGCTCAGCATCCGCTCGGCCTTCTATCCGATCCTCGGAGAACATGTCTGGGGCTGGCCGGGACACATCATCGACCTGTTTGCGGTCGTCTCCACCGTGTTCGGCCTGGCCACAACGATCGGCATCGGCGCCACCCAGGCGGCCAGCGGCCTTGGCTACCTGCTCGGCTTCGAGCCGAACGTCTATGTCCAGATCCTGCTGATCATCGCCATGACCAGCCTGGCGGTGCTGTCGGTCCTGCGCGGGCTGGATGGCGGCGTGAAACTGCTCAGCAACATCAATATGGGCATCGCCTTTGCCCTGCTCCTGTTCGTCATCATTGCAGGGCCAACCATCCTGATCTTCACCGGCATGGGGCAGAATGTGCTGGCCTACATCACCGACATGCCGGCCCTGACGAACTGGGTACGCCGCCCGGACATCGCCTGGTTCCATGACTGGACGATCTTCTACTGGGCCTGGTGGATTTCCTGGTCACCCTTTGTCGGCATGTTCATTGCCCGCATCTCGAAAGGGCGAACCGTGCGTGAATATTTTGCGGTTGTCCTGTTCGCCCCGGTGACAATCGGCGTCATCTGGTTCACCGCCTTCGGCAAGACGGCGATCGCCCAGTTCAAGTCCGGCACCGGAGAGCTTGGCGACGGCATGAGCAGCGCCTCCCTCGTCCTGTTCCAGATGCTGGCCGACCTGCCGCTGTCCGCCATCACGTCCACGGCCGCGATCCTGTTGCTGGTCGTCTTCATCGTCACGTCCGCCGATTCCGGCGCGCTCGTCGTCGACACGATCACCAGTGGTGGCAAGACGGATTCTCCGCGCCGACAGCGTGTCTTCTGGGCCTGTCTGATCGGCCTGACGGCCTCGGCCCTGCTGTATGGCGGCGGGACGGATGTGCTGCAGTCCCTGCAGGCAGGCACGATCACCGCTGCCCTGCCCTTCACACTGATTCTGCTGACCTGCTGTCTCAGCCTCTATATCGGCATGCGGGACGAATATCGCAGCATGAACCAGAGCGACGCGGCGGGCTTCTGAGGCCGCCGTCCCGCCTCGCTCAGCAATTGTCCAACGTGTCCCGGCAATAGCTGGTATAGACCCAGCCATTGATGTTCACGACGGCCTTGTGGTCGAGGCCCGAAGTCCCCGCTCCCGGGAACCAGCCGGCATGTCCGTACACGACTTCGCCGCTGTCCAGCAGCAGGGTCACGACATGACCATCGAAATGGTATTCCCCCGCAACCGGCCCTTCCGTGCCGCCGCCCGGAAGCGATGATGCCCGCACATGCCCGGCCATGAACCGCCCATCCGGCAGGAAAAGGATGTCCCTGGGCTGCATTTCCGAAAGCGGGAGATTGCCGGCCAGCACATCGTCGAAACGCGATCGGCCGATGCCGATCCGCACGTCGAGTGCCGCGCCTTTGTCGAACTTCCGATATGTCTCGGCCTTTCTGAAGGTGAATTTTCCGAGCTTGAGAGACGCACCCGACCAGTCCTTGCGAGCGTCAAGGTCTTTCAAATCCAGGTCATCGACGGAGCCGCGCCAGAAATACCGGTCGCATCCGAGCGCGACCTTCCATGGGGACTCATAATAGTAAGGGTCAAACAGCGCCGCGTCCCAATTCATGCAGGTGATGGCGCTCGCCGCAGAATCCTGCGGACGTTTCGCGAACAGCAACAGGGTCTGGGTTTCTTCCTTGCCCGCAAAGCTGACCGAGTCGAAGCCGCCGCTGTCGATCATGCGCACCATGCCGACCGGCTTGCGGTCCGGCGAAACACGCTTTGCCAGCCCCTGCGCGCTCATGGCGGCCCGCACCTGATCGCCCGTCATGCCCGCTTCGGCCACCTGATAGCGGCCCATCAGATATTCCGTGACCTCCTGCTGAATCTTTTCGGACAGCGCGGTGACACTCATCGCTGTCGGACCGGCGGGCACGCCGCCCAGGATCTTGTTCTCCTCCACGAGTTCATCAAGGATCAGCGCGCTTTGCAGCCCCCCCTCTTCCCAATGCCCCATCGAGATGAGGGTGCACCGGGCAACAGGCCCGCCGCTTTTCGCGGAAAAGCCCGCAAAGGATGTGACCGTTTCCGCAGTCGCCAGCGACGGACAATCTGCCCGCCCGGCAAAGAAGCCTTTGACGAACTCGAATTTTTCCGCCTGCGTCAGGTCCGGACGGACATCGCTGACAATGCCGATATTGATGCCCGGCAGGTCGGGCCGGGTCAGATAGATGCTGTTCGGGGATGTCTGGACGGTCCAGCCCGCCATCGGAACCTCCCGGGCGTCTGCCGATGGCGCAAGAAGGGGCAAGGCGGCCAATGCCGCCGCAAAAAGGAAGAAACGCATGGGACTGTCCGAGCTGCCAACTGAATTCGTCGCCGGACATGTTCAACGCCATGGCGAACAGGGTCAACCCGGCGCTCCGGAAAACCCGTAACGCGGTTCAATTCATTCAATTCGGGAAAGGCAAATGGCACACCCGGAGCGATTCGAACGCCCGACCCCCAGATTCGTAGTCTGGTGCTCTATCCAGCTGAGCTACGGGTGCCTGCCGTTTGGAAGGCGGACACATACAGCGAGGAATCGGGGGATGCAAGCCTGTTTGCCACCCAATCGACATTCCTGTGCAGTGCGCATCGCTGCGGCCTCTGCAGCCCTGGCAACAGCGCCCGGCAGCCTCAGGATTTCGCTTCGAATACCCCGCGTGCAATGGCCCGCGCCAGGGTCGAGGCGGCCAGCTCGCCGATCCGCGCCACCAGCAATGCCCGCTGCTCCCGGGACGCGATCCGGCCCGACGACATGACAAAGACTGCGTCTCCGTCAAAAGGCGCAAATACCGGCCGGATGGCCCGGGAGAATCCGGACAGTGCCATCTGTGCCACGCGTTTGGCTTCGCTGGCGGTCAGGATGACATCCGTCGCGATGCAGGCAATGGTCGTGTTCTGTCCCATGGCCGGATTCGCCTTGGCCGCGCCCCAATCCTCGGCGTCGGCAGCATAGTCTTCGGGCGGGCGCTCTCCCCCGAACTCGCCTCCGATCTCATGCGGCCAGGCCCAGTAGGCCTCCGTGCCCGGCATGAACACCGACCCGAAACAATTGACCCCGGCCAGCGCCCCGACGGTGATGCCGTCCTGCGTGACAATGCTGGCAGATCCCGTGCCGCCATCATGCGCCCCGGCCCGTGCGCCATACCCGGCCCCTGCCCGGCCCAGCGCAACCTCGCGGCTGCGCGCGCGATAGGCCGCCAGTCCCAGTGCAGCATAGGGGGATGTTTCGCCCCAATTCTTGTCGCCGCCATTGGCAAGGTCATACAGGATCGCGGCTGGCACAATCGGAGTGCGCGGCACACTGGTCAGCGGCATCAGCGCAAAACCGCGCCCTTCCAGCTTCAGGCCGGACGCCACACCATCCGCGGCCGCCAGCCCGAAGGCACTGCCGCCGGACAGGCAGACCGCGTCAATCCCGTCCACCAGCATGCCGGCCGACAGGAGATCGGTTTCCCGCGTGCCCGGTCCGCCGCCGGAGACGGCCACGGCCGCAATCGCCGGGGCATCCGGCACGATCACGCTGACGCCTGTGCGCACCGCCGCATCCTCGGCCTGGCCGACCTGAATGCCCGGCACATCCGTGATCAGGTTTCTTGCGCCTGGTTTCGCCATAAGCTGTGACCCCGTCTTTTCCTTCTGAGCGTTGTTTCATAAGGTCTGCCGCAACACTCGCCAAGCTGAAGGGGCACCTTATGAGACGATTGCCGATCCTCCTCGCCTGTATCGGACTCAGCGCCTGCGCGCCGGGCGAAGATGCAACGTTCAATGCCTCGGAAGAAGCCCGCCGCGCCGCAGAGGCCGCCGACGCCGCCCGCATGGCAGGGACCGAACAGGACCCGGCGGAGACAGCTGCGCCGGAGGCATGGACCAAGGGCGCCATGGTTGCGGCCGCAGACCCGCGCGCGGTGGAAGCGGGCCTCGACATGCTGCGTCAGGGCGGCTCGGCCGTGGATGCGGCCATTGCCGTCCATGCCGTGCTCGGCCTTGTCGAGCCGCAAAGCTCCGGCATCGGCGGCGGCGCCTTCATGGTCTATTACGACCATGCCAGGGACGAGATCACCGTGTTTGACGGACGCGAGACCGCTCCGGCCTCCACCACTCCCGATCATTTCATGAAGGATGGCCAGCCGCTCGGCTTCCTCGAAGCCTGGCAATCGGGAAAGGCGGTGGGTGTGCCCGGCCAGATCGCACTCTACAAGACATCGCACGACGCGGCCGGCAAGCTCGACTGGGACGCACTGTTCCAGCCTGCCATTCAGTTGGCCGAAGAGGGATTCGAGGTCTCGCCGCGCCTGGCAAACCTGCTCGCCAATCCCCGTCTTCGCGGCGCCACGCGCCTGGACGACCTGCCGGCATCCTCTGCTTATTTCTATCCGGATGGCGAGCCGCTGCCGGTCGGCTTCCTGCGCACCAATCCGGACTATGCCGACACGCTGAAGGCCATCGCCGCATCCGGCCCCTCCGCCTTCTATGAAGGCGAGGTCGCCGAAGCCATTGTCAACGCGGTGAATGGCGATGCGTCGCCCGGCAACATGACGCTCGAAGACCTGGCCGCCTATTCCGTGAAGCTGCGCCCGGCCCTGTGTGGCAAGCGGGCGGATGACTATCGCATCTGTTCCGCCCCGCCCCCCTCTTCCGGCGGCGTGACCCAGAACATGATCATGGGCCTGTATGACCTGCTGGAGCCGACAGACGAGGCAGAGATGACCGAAGAGGCCTATCTGAAGGCCTATGTCGATGCCCAGCGCCTCGCCTATGCGGACCGCGATCATTATGTCGCCGATGCCGATTTCGTGCCGGTCCCGTCCAAGGACCTGATCAATCCGGCCTATCTGCGCGTGCGCGCCACCGAAGCCTTCGCGCCCGACGGCGCCAGCTTCCCGGGAGACCCTGGCCTCGCCCTCGGCCGCGACCCGATGCGTCCGCTCTGGGGAGAGGACGCGACGGAGCATGCGCCCGGCACCACCCACATCTCGATCATCGATTCAGATGGAAATGCGGTCTCCATGACGGCCACGGTCGAGGCCGCCTTCGGCACGTCCATCATGGTCAAGGGCTTCCTGCTAAACAATCAGATGACGGATTTCTCGCGCCAGCCGACCAAGGGCACAAAGCCGGTTGCGAACGCCCCCGGCCCGCTCAAGCGTCCACGCAGTTCGATGTCGCCGACGCTCGTCTTCGATCCCGATGGCGACCTGTTCATGGTTACCGGATCGCCCGGCGGAAATTCCATCATCGCCTATGTTTCCAAGACACTGGTCGGCGTGCTCGAATGGGGAAAGACCGCCCAGGAGGCGATCAACCTGCCCAACATCATCGCCCGCGGCGACACGGTGGGTGTGGAAATCGATGTGCCCGGCGGCCCGCAAGCGGCCGAGGCCCTGCGCGAAATGGGCTATGAAGTTCAGGAGCGCGAGGGAGAGAATTCCGGCCTGCACGTCATCGTCGTGCGCGAGGACGGTCTGGAAGGCGGCGCCGACCCGCGCCGGGAAGGCGTGGCCCGCACCCTGGACTAGTCGGTCATGGCCAAGCTCTATTTCTCCTACGCCGCCATGAATGCAGGCAAGTCGACCATCCTGCTTCAGGCGGCATACAATTATCGCGAGCGCGGCATGGAAGTCCTGTTGCTGACCTCTTCCCTCTACAAGGATGAGGCCGACGGGCACATTTCCTCCCGCATCGGCATCGGCGCCGACGCCACCCTGTACACGCGCGAAACAGATCTGTTCGCGCTGATCAGGACAGAGCTCGAGCAGGTGAAGATCAGCGCCATTTTCGTGGACGAGGCGCAATTCCTCACGCGGGACCAGGTCTGGCAGCTGGCCCGCGTGGCAGACCAGCTGGGCGTGCCCGTTCTGGCCTATGGTCTGCGCACGGATTTCCGGGGTGACCTGTTCGAGGGATCTTCCGCCCTGCTGGCCATCGCCGACTCCCTGCGCGAAATCCGTACGATCTGCGAGTGCGGACGCAAGGCAACGATGGTGATCCGACTGGGCCCGGATGGCGAAACGCTTACCGAAGGCGAACAGGTCAGCATCGCCAAGGCGACCTATGTTTCGGTTTGCCGGCGGCACTGGGAAGAACGCATGGGCCGCTTCCCTCCGGCGTCTGCGTCAGGGGGATAATTCCGCCGTCAGCGCGTCGGCCAGTAGACGGCCGGACGGCGTCAGGGCGATCACCGGCCCGGCCTCGGTCATCCACCCTTCGGACACGAACACATCGATCTTGTCCTGCGCGAGCGGCTTTCCGGACAGCGCCTCGATGCGGCGCCGGTCTATCCCGCCCGCCGGGCGCAGCCCCATCGCAAGCAATTCCCGCGCCGCATCCAGCGGATACAGTTTCGACGCGTCTGACCAGCCCGACGCCAGCGCCTGCACATTGGCAATATAGGCCGCAGGCTGACGTTCCGCCTCCGAGGCATAGCGGCTGCCGCCCACGCTCAGCCGCCCATGCGCGCCCGGCCCGACCCCGATCCAGTCCCCGCCCTGCCAATAGGTTAGATTGTGCCGGGACCGGACATCTGCAGAGGCAGCATGATTGGACACTTCATAGGCGGGCATGCCTGCCGAGGCGAGCACATCCTGTGTCAGCTCGTACAGGTCGGCCTGGTCATCATCATCCATCGGCGTCCACTGGCCCCGCGCCACGGCCTTGCCGAAGGCCGTCCGCGCCTCGATGGTCAGCTCGTAGAGGGAAATGTGCGGTGCGCCAAAAGCAAGCACATCCTGAAGCTCCGCCTGCCATGCCTCCCCGGTCTGTCCGGGCCGGGCATAGATCAGATCCACCGACAGGTTCGGAAACACGTCCATCGCCCGGCTCAGCGCGATCCGCGCGGCGGCGCTGTCATGGTCCCGCCCCAGGAAGGCCAGCGCAGAATCGTCCAGCGACTGCAGCCCGATGGACAGGCGGTTGATCCCCGCAGCCTTCAGGCCGTGCAGGTCCAGCCGCAGAACATCGTTCGGATTGGCCTCCAGCGTGATTTCCGCCCCGGGCTTCAGCCCGAAACTGTCGGATGCCGACTGGATGAGCCGGGCAATATCGGCCGGCGGCAACAGCGAGGGCGTGCCGCCGCCCAGATACACGCTGTCCAGCGCGCCATGCTCCGGCAGGCGCGGCCTGTGGATCGCGATATCGCGGCAGATGGCGTCCAGCAAGGGTGCGGGATCGCGATCCTTCGCTGCGTACACATTGAAGTCGCAGTAGGGACAGATCCGGGCGCAATACGGCCAATGAATGTAAATCCCGAATCCATACTCTGGACCGAAGGGGGCGCCCCCCTCACTCATGACAGCAGCGCCGCCTTCAGTTTCGCAACCGCTGCTGCCCGGTGGCTCATCGCATGTTTGCGCGCCGGATCCATCTCGCCGAAGGTCACGCTCTCCCCGTCCGCAATGAAGACCGGGTCATAGCCGAATCCCTTGTCACCGCGCGGCGGCCAGGTCAGCGTGCCGTGCACCTCGCCCTCGAACACTTCGGCATGGCCATCGGGCCAGACCACAGCCAGCGCACAGACAAATTTTGCCGACCGGTCGGTCGCGCCGATCTCGTCCAGTTCCCGCTGCACCTTCTCCATCGCCTTGCCGAAATCCCGCGGGTCCCCGGCCCAGCGCGCCGAATAAATGCCCGGCGCGCCGCCCAGCGCGGTCACCGCGAGCCCCGAATCATCCGACAGCGCCGGCGCGCCCGTCGCCTCGGCCGCGGCCCGCGCCTTGAGGATGGCATTGCCGGCAAAGGTCGCCTCGGTTTCCTCCGGCTCGGGCAGGTCCAGGTCGATCGCCGAGACCACGGCAAAGCCCAATGGCTCGAACAGGTCCTTCAGTTCCGACACTTTGCCCTTATTGTGGGTCGCCGCGACGAGCCGTCCCGGCGAGAGCCTTCGAATCATGCTAATTTCACCCATTCTGTAATGGCCCTGTTCTTGCTTTTGTCATTTAAGTATATATCGTTATTCGGTAAGCCCTGCGTCTTTAGCGATAAAGACATGGGGCGTCAGGTCAACAACGCCGGAAGGTAGACACAGACGCATGAGCACAAACGCGGGAAACTCCATGGCGATCATCATGACCGTGCTGGTCACGATTGTCATGTGGATTACAGCCATCGTGGGCACAATCGCAATTGCGCTGATCGGCATGAGCATCATCGCCCATTACTCCGATGGCTCGATCCAGATTCTGAACCTTCTGATCGAGGACAAGACCTTCAGCATTTCCGCCCTGATTGCCGGCTTTCTGGGGGCCCTGATCGTCATTCCTGCCATCATCTATGTCTGCTTCCAGCTCCGGCGAATCCTCGCGACACTGTCCGACGGGGATCCGTTCGTGCCCGAAAATGCGCGCCGGCTGCGATTCATCGCCATCGCCATCGCGCTTACCCAGCTGCTGACGATCCTGATCCAGCTCGCCACGCCTGTAATGTTCAAGGAAGCGACAATATCACCCCGGATCGACCTTATCGCATGGGCATCGGTTGCGGCGCTCTTCATCCTGTCCCAAGTCTTCAGGGAAGGCACCCGCCTTCGCGATGAAGAGAAAATGACCATATAGGAGCACAGGATATGTCCATTCGCGTGACCCTCGACCGTGTGCTTCTGGATCGCCGCATGTCTCTGACGGAACTGTCGGAACGTGTCGGCGTCACACTGGCCAATCTGTCCATCCTCAAGACCGGCAAGGCCAAGGCCGTGCGCTTCTCCACGCTGGAAGCCCTGTGCCGCGAGCTGGACTGCCAGCCGGGCGACCTTCTGGTCTTCGACGACGAGGATTCCGCCGATCATGAACAGGTGGCGGCGGAATAGATGGGCTGGCGCGACGCGTTCCCGTTCGAGGCCGGTGATGTCGTATCGGTCCGGTTCGGCGTCGTCCTGTCCCATTATGGCGTGGTCACCTCGCGCGGCACGATCATCAGCAATTCCCGCCTGCATGATGGCGTGATCGAACAGCATCCGGCCGACTTCGCCACCGGCCGCCAGATCCGCCTGCACCGCCGCTACAGCCATCTGGACGGTCATCTCGTCGAAGGCCGGGCCCGCCGCCAGCTTGGCCGGGACTATGATCTGTTCGGCTCCAATTGCGGCCACCTCGTCCGGCACGCTCACCGGCGCAAGCCCACTCCGATGCAGATCGGCGCGGCAACTGTCCGGGCCCTGGGGGACTTGCTGTCCAGCCGGCGCAGACATGATTGACCGGCGGGCGCAACAGCACAGGGAACACCGGCCCGATCCCGGCGTATCTTGCGCATGACCCCGAAACGCATCTTCGTCCTGCTCGCCCTGATCCTGCCGTTCGCTGCCGCCTGCAGCAATGACAAGGAAGTCGGCGAATTCAAGAATGACTGGCTCGGCAACGAGATCAAGATCAAGCAATTGCAGGACCCTAGGATCGAGGGCGTGGTCTGCCATCTGTCTTATTTTGATCGCGGCGTCTGGGACCGGCTCGGCAAGGGCAACTGGTTCGAAAACCCGTCAAATTCCTCGATTTCCTGCCTCCAGTCCGGCCCCATCCGCATCGGGCGGATCGATCTGGACAAGTCCGGAGAGGAAGTCTTCGACCAGAATCAGAGTCTGATCTTCAAGCAGCTGGCCGTGCGGCGCATCTATGATGCCGATTCCGACAGCCTGATGTATGTCTCCTACAGCCGCAAGATTGTCGACGGATCGGCCAAGATGAGCCTGTCGACCGTGCCCCTGTTCGGCGAAGACGTGACCTGGCTGAACGGCAAGCCGGGCACCGGCAACTGACCCTGCCATCTCGCCGCATCCCGGAATTCCCCTATGGACGCGCGCATCCGCGTATCCCATCTGACGCGTCATGACTGTCCGCATCCGTTCTGCCGAAGACCGGCGCCGCGAAATCCGGGAGAATGCCGCCCGGCTCGGCATCGATGAGGCGTTCATCTCCGATCTGGTCGAGACCTTCTATCGCCGCGTGCGGAGCCATCCCCTGCTCGGCCCGGTCTTCGAGCGCGAAATCGGAGACCATTGGGATCCGCACCTTGCCACGATGAAAGATTTCTGGTCGTCGGTGGCGATGAACACCGGCCGGTATTCCGGCAAGCCCTTCCCTGCCCACATGAAACTGACGGGCATCACACCCGCCCATTTCAATGTCTGGCTCGCCCTGTTCCGGATGACGCTGGAAGACCTGTCCACCCATGCCGAGACGGTCGACTATTTCATGGAACGCGCCGACCGGATCGCCCGAAGCTTCCAGCTCGGCATGTTCGAACTGGGCAACCGGCCTGCCGGCTAGCCGAGCGCGGCGCGCTGCGCCTCGAACAACTCCATGCAGCCTTTCTCGGCCAGCCGCAGCATCTCGTCCAGTTCGGCTCGGGTCATGGGCCGCTCCTCGCCGGTGCCCTGCACCTCGATGAAGCCGCCATCGGAACTCATCACCACATTCATGTCGGCCTCGCCGCGCGAATCCTCGGGATAGTCGACATCCAGCACCGGATGGTCCTGATAGACGCCCACGGAAATGGCGGCGGCCTGCTTCGTGATCGGATCGGCTGAAATCACGCCTTCCGCCTTGAGATAGCGACAGGCCATGGCCAGCGCGACAAACCCGCCGGTGATCGAGGCGGTGCGCGTTCCGCCATCGGCCTGCAGCACGTCGCAATCGATGGTGATCTGGTTTTCGCCGAGCGCCGACAGGTCGCAGACCGAGCGCAGCGACCGCCCGATCAGGCGCTGGATTTCCTGTGTCCGTCCCGACTGCTTGCCGGAAGCGGCCTCGCGGCGTCCGCGTGTATGGGTGGCGCGCGGCAGCATGCCATACTCCCCGGTCACCCAGCCCTTGCCCTGCCCTTTCAGCCATGGCGGCACGCTCTTTTCCCAGCTGGCCGTGCACAGGACGTGCGTATTGCCGAACTTTGCCAGGCACGAGCCTTCGGCATAGCGGGTGACATTGGTTTCCAGCGTCACCTCGCGAAGCTGGTCAAAAGCGCGTCCGGACGGACGGATAAGCGTGCTCATCTGGGTATCCTCTTTGCTGACCTGCCTGATTGCGGGTTTTGGCGCGCCTGTCTACACCGGGTAAGAGGTTCTATTCGCTTGGGGGACATATGCCGACCGATATCGAGATTGCCCGGGGGGCCCGGAAGCGCCCGATGCAGGAACTTGCAGACGCGCTGCACATCAGCGCCGAACACATCATCCCCTATGGCCATGACAAGGCGAAGATCGCCGCCGGGCATCTCGACGCCATCCGGTCACAGCCCGACGGCAAGCTGATCCTGGTCACCGCGATCAACCCCACCCCGGCCGGCGAGGGCAAGACCACGACCAGTATCGGCCTGGCCGATGCCATGAACCGGATCGGAGAGCGCACCCTGCTTTGCCTGCGCGAACCGTCGCTGGGCCCCTGCTTCGGCATGAAGGGCGGCGCCACCGGCGGCGGACAGGCGCAGATCGTTCCGATGGAGGACATCAATCTCCACTTCACCGGCGATTTCCACGCCATCACGGCTGCCCACAATTTGCTGGCCGCGATGATCGACAATCATGTCCATTGGGGCGGCGAAACCGGACTGGAGCCGACACGGATCAGCTGGCGCCGTGTGCTCGACGTGAATGACCGCAATCTGCGTCATGTCGTGACCGGTCTGGGCGGCAGCGCAAACGGCACACCCATGGAAACCGGCTTCGACATCACCGTCGCTTCGGAAATCATGGCCATTCTCTGCCTTGCCGATGATGCGCATGACCTGCAGCGGCGGCTCGAACGGATGGTCATCGGCTATCGCCGCGGCCGCGTGCCCGTGACGGCCGGGGAAATGAAGGCCGTCGGCGCCATGATGGCGCTGCTCAAGGAGGCCATGCTGCCAAATCTCGTCCAGACGCTGGAAGGCAATCCGGCCCTGGTGCATGGCGGTCCGTTCGCGAACATCGCGCATGGCTGCAGCTCGGTCATTGCCACACGGGCGGCGCTGAAGATGGCGGACTATGTCATCACCGAGGCCGGCTTCGGCGCGGATCTCGGCGCGGAGAAATTCCTGAACATCAAGTGCCGCCAGTCCGGACTGGGCCCCGATGCCGCCGTGCTGGTCGCAACAGTACGCGCACTGAAGATGCATGGCGGCGTCTCGAAGGAGGATGCGGGCACCGTCAGCTATGACTCGCTCGAGCGCGGCCTTGCCAATCTCGGCCGGCACATCGAAAATCTGCGCCAGTTCAACGTGCCGGTCGTGGTCGCGATCAACCGGTTCACGTCCGACACGTCGGGAGAAATCGCCGCTGTCGAGGCCTTCTGTGAACGCATCGGCGTGCCCGTATCGATCTGCACCCATTGGGCCGAAGGCGGGCATGGCGCGGAAGACCTGGCCCGCAAGGTAACCGCCCTGATCGCGGCAACAGGCGCCGAGTACAAGCCGCTCTACCCGTCCGACATGCCACTCTTCGACAAGATCGAAACGGTCGCCCGGCGCATCTATCGCGCCAGCCATGTCGAAGCCCCGGCTGCCGTCCGCCGTCAGCTCGACCGATGGGACGAGGAAGGCTACGGCCATTTTCCCGTCTGCATGGCCAAGACCCAATACAGCTTCTCCGCCAATGCCAAACTGATCGGCGCGCCGGAAGGCCATGTCCTGCCGCTGCGCGAGGTGCGCCTGTCGGCCGGGGCGGGATTCGTGGTTGGGATCTGTGGGGACATCGTCACCATGCCCGGCCTGCCCCGCCAGCCTGCCGCAGAAGGCATTCACCTGAACGCGTCCGGCCAGATCGAAGGCCTCTCCTGACGCCAGTTGACTCTACTTAGCAAAAGCGCTAATTAGCATTTATGCAAAATAGCGTGTTCAAGGCCCTGGCCCATCCCGCCCGACGGCAGATCCTGGCGCTCCTGCGCAAGGGTCCCCGGCTGGCCGGGGACCTGGCCGAGGCATTCGATTCCAGCTGGCCGACCATGAGCCGGCATCTGGGTGTGCTGAAGGAGGCCGGCCTCGTGACGGCCGAGCGTCAGGGCACGCAAATCCTCTACCGCGTGAATACGAGCGTGCTGGAAGATGCCGCCACGGCCCTGCTCGGCCTGATCGGCAAGGACAATGGCGATGACGAGCTGAAGGAGGCTGCAGAATGAAATCCCACATCATGATCGGACTGGCCTGGTCCCTGCTGGTGATCGCCGCAATGGCGGGCATCACGCTCTATGCCGGCGGTCTGCTGCCGGAGGGCGACCGGATCCCGTTGCATTTCGGCCCGGACGGCCAGCCGGACCGGTTTGGCGACCGGGCCGAGGCCCTCACCCTGCTCTGGTTGCTGCCCGGCATCATGGCCGGTGTTTCCCTGATACTGGCAATTGCCCCCTTGCTGGATCCCCGGCGCGACAATGTCCGCATCGGCCGGCGCGCCTATCTGGCGGTCTGGGTCGCGGTCTCCACGGTCATGCTGTTTGTCCATGCAGGCACGGCCTATGCCATGGTAAACAGCACCTCCCCCAGCTTCGAGACGACCGGCATCGTCCGGTGGATCATCGCGGCCTGTGCCCTCCTGTTCATCATCATGGGCAATTACCTGCCGAAGACCCGGTCCAGCTTCGTCTTCGGCATCCGCACGCCCTGGACGCTGTCCTCGGACCTGGCCTGGGAAAAGACCCACCGCCTGGCCGGGCCGCTCTTCATGCTGGCCGGCGCGCTCAGCCTGGCGGGGGCGTTCCTGCTGGACGGGATCTGGCTGGCCCTCCAGATGACTGTCTGGGTGCTGGCGGCGGCGCTGGTCAGCAGCGTGTATTCCTACCTGGTCTGGCGCACGGCCGAGGACCGCGACACCGGCTCGCGCCACCTCGTCTGAAACCTATTGAACCGCGGGCGGCGCGCGCCTAATCAATAAGGGATGATCCAGCCCCTCGACACGCAATCCCTGTTGCAGCGCCTCGACCAGCGCTCCCGCGACATCTTCCGGGAGATTGTCGAAGGCTATCTGACCACCGGCGAACCGGTCGGCTCGCGGACACTGTCGAAAAGCGGCATCGCCCTGTCTCCGGCCTCGATCCGCAATGTCATGGCGGACCTGACCGAGTTGGGCCTGCTGGAATCGCCGCACATTTCGGCCGGACGTGCCCCGACCCATACGGGCCTGCGCCTGTTCGTCGACGGGTTTCTGGAGATCGGCGAGCCCAGCCGGGATGATCGCCGGGAGATCGACGAACGGCTGAAATCCGCCGGGGCAGACATCGAGGCGGTCATGGGCGAGGCCTCCGACATCCTGTCCGGCCTGACCGGCGGAGCGGGCCTCGTCTCCTCCCCGACCCGCGATGCGGTGGTGCGGCATGCCGAATTCGTGCCTCTGGGCGGACGCGAAGCCCTGTGCGTCATCGTCACTGAAGACGGGGATGTCGAAAACCGGATCGTGGAAGTCCCCGAAGGCCTGCCCGCCACAACGCTGATCGAGGCCGGCAATTATCTGTCTACCCGTGTGCGCGGCCGCACCCTGTCGGAAGTCTCCCTCGACATCCGGGAAGAATTGCGCACCCGCCGCGCGGCACTGGACCAGGCGGCCTCCTCTCTTGTCGAACAGGGCCTTGCCCAATGGGGCGGCGAAGCGCCGGGCCGGGGCCGGTCCCTGATCGTGCGGGGCCGTGCCAATCTGCTGGAAGATGCCCAGGCCGCCGAGGATCTCGACCGTGTGCGCCAGCTGTTCAACGAGCTTGAACGCCAGCAAAGCCTGCTCGATATCCTCGATACGACCCGCGAGGCCGATGGCGTCCGGCTGTTCATCGGCTCGGAGAACCAGCTTTTCCCGCTGTCGGGTTCAAGTGTGATCGTGGCTCCCTATATGGGAGGCGGAAAACAGGTTATCGGCGCGCTCGGCGTAATCGGCCCCACGCGGCTGAATTATGCCCGCGTCATACCCATGGTGGATTATACGGCGAAAATGGTAGGCCAGTTGCTGACCAATCGCCGAAAGAAGGATGTGCAAGGATGAGCGACGAAACCAAGCCCGGCGAAACCGCTGAGATCGATCCGAATGCCTCTAAGGCTGACCTGAAAGCGGCCGCGGATGACATCCTGAGGTCTGCTCCGAAACAGGATGAAACGCCGGGAGACGAATTGACACCCGTTGAACAGCTAGAGGTCGAGAAGGAGGAACTGCGCGAACAGCTGTTGCGCACACTCGCAGACCTTGAAAACACACGCAAACGCGCAGAGCGCCAGGTGGCCGATGCCCGCATCTACGCCATCGAGAAATTCGCCGGCGACCTGCTCAGCGTCTCCGACAATCTGTCCCGCGCCCTTTCGGCCCTGTCCGAGGAAGACCGCGATGCCCTGTCAGAGCCGGGCAAGAACCTGCTTGGCGGCATCGAGATGACGGAGAAGGAGCTGCACACGGCCCTCGCTCGGCATGGCGTCACCGCCATTGCGGCCCAGCCCGGCGACACGTTCGACCCGAACCTGCACCAGGCCGTCGCCAACATCCCGTCAGACCAGCCGAACGGCACCATCGCCTCCTGCTTCCAGCCCGGCTGGAAGATCGGCGAGCGCACCCTGCGCGCCGCCATGGTCGCCGTCAGCGCAGGCGCGGCGAACTAGCGACGTACCTTCCACATCGTGACTGTGTTCTGCCGCCAGTTCGGCACGATGACCGTATCGCCGATCACCGTCAGATCGTTCTGGGAGACCGGCTCGTCAAACAGGGTCGTGACGACGCCATCCTCGCCGACATAGTGGATCTGGCCGGGCCAGGACGAGACAAGATAGCCGCCCCCCGGAACGAGCCCGATCCCGTCAGCATTCTCCATGCCGGACGCAATCTCCGTCAGTTCGCCGTCTGCGGTGACGGAGAACAGGCTGCCCGTGGTCATGGTCGAGATCAGCATCCGGTCGCCATCTCCCAACAGGCCGTTCACACCCGCCAGCCGTTCATCCTGCAGCCACAGCGCCGCCGCGCCGTCGTCGACCCGGTAGATGGCGGCATCCCCGGAATCGGAGACGAACACCGCGCCGTTCCAGACCGTCGCATCGTTGAGGAATTTCGCGTCCTCGATCTGCACCTTGCCGAGCCGCTTGCCGGTGGTCGCATCAAAGGACACAACGGCATCAATGTCGGTCGCGTACAAATCGCCGTCCAGAACGGCCATGCCCTTTGGTGCATCCAGCTTTGCTGCCCAGTGGCGCTCAGTCACTGTGCCGTCGGGCGCGAGGCGGGAAATGTATCCGTCACCATCCTTTGCACTCCCCTCCCCGACAACGTTCGAGATCAGGTACGCCCCGTCCGGCGCCACCGCCACGCCTTCGGGACTTTCGAATCCTTCGGCCACCCAGACCTGTTCTATGCTGGCGACAGCCAGCGGGGGAGCCTCACCGTCCGGCCCGGCCGAAGGCGCCGCGCAGGCCCCCATCAGAATGAGGGATGAAGCGAAAGCGGCAGTGCGGATCATGAATGGCCTCCCCGGCATGTGTTTTGACCACTATGCCAAGCCGGGCATCACCGCGTCCAGCCTTTCCGGAACGCGATCAGCCGACGGATTCCGCAGGGGCCGTCCGCGCCATCGGCAAGCGTTCCCAGAGCCGCTCATGGAACGTGTAGGCGATGGTCTGCACGGCCGGTTCGATCAGGCCAATGGCCAGCGCCGCGTGCCAGTTGCGCGTCAGGGCAAAGGCCACCGCGACGGCGACCGTGAGATGCATCAGGCTGTAGGTCAGGGTCTTGATCAATTGGCGGGGCATGGGAAATCCTTTCACACCAATTGAAATAGTGAGAGTGAGAACCATTTTCAAATAAATAGGCGCGCGACCTCCCATAGAGCCAACCTATCGCAGCAAGAGGCCAAAAACCTGTACAGCTACGTATTGTTCCCCCCTTGAGACACGCTAAAGCCTTCCCATATCGCAAGTCGAACCGGCGCACGGATAAAACCCGTTTCCGCCACCTCATTTGAACCCTTGGAGAGAGCCACCGGCTGTCCGGGGCTGCTGAGCAGACCGCAACAGAACATGGCCCGTGGCGGCTTGATAAAAAGAGAGACGCAATATGAGCAAAATCATCGGTATTGACCTTGGTACGACCAATTCCTGCGTTGCCGTCATGGAAGGCGGCCAGGCGAAAGTCATCGAAAACGCGGAAGGCCAGCGCACAACCCCGTCCGTGGTTGCCTTCACCGAAGGCGGCGAGCGCCTGATCGGCATGCCGGCCCGGCGCCAGGCTGTGACGAATCCGGATTTCACCTTCTACGCCATCAAACGCCTGATCGGCCGTCAGTTCGACGATCCGACCGCACAGAAGGACAAGGAAATTTCGCCCTTCGAGATCGTCAAGGGCCCGTCCGGCGATGCATGGGTGAAAGGTCGTGACAAGGATTACGCGCCGCAGGAAATCTCGGCCTTCATCCTGACCAAGATGAAGGAAACGGCCGAAGCCTATCTGGGCAGCGAAGTGACCCAGGCGGTCATCACCGTTCCGGCCTACTTCAACGATGCCCAGCGCCAGGCGACCAAAGATGCCGGCAAGATTGCGGGCCTTGAAGTGCTGCGCATCATCAACGAGCCGACGGCGGCAGCCCTGGCCTATGGCCTCGACAAGGACGAGCAGTCCAAGACCATCGCGGTCTACGACCTCGGCGGCGGTACGTTCGACGTCTCCCTGCTGGAGATCGGTGACGGCGTGTTCGAAGTGCTGTCCACCAATGGCGACACCTTCCTCGGTGGTGAGGATTTCGACCTGCGCATCGTCGACTTCCTGGCCGACGAGTTCAAGAAGGATCAGGGCATCGACCTGAAGGCTGACAAGCTGGCCCTCCAGCGCCTGAAAGAAGAAGCCGAGAAGGCCAAGAAGGAGCTGTCCTCCGCCAGCCAGTATGAAGTGAACCTTCCCTTCATCACGGCAGACGCGACCGGCCCGAAACACCTCAACATCAAGCTGACCCGCGCCAAGTTCGAAAGCCTGGTCGAGGATCTCGTCAAGCGCACGATCGAACCGTGCAAGAAGGCGCTCGCCGATGCCGGCAAGTCCGCTGCCGACATTGACGAAGTCGTTCTCGTTGGCGGCATGACCCGCATGCCGGCGGTGCAGGAAGCGGTGAAGAAATTCTTCAATCGCGAGCCGCACAAGGGCGTGAACCCGGATGAAGTCGTCGCCATCGGCGCGGCCATCCAGGGCGGCGTTCTGCAAGGCGACGTGAAAGACGTGGTCCTGCTCGACGTGACCCCTCTGTCGCTGGGCATCGAGACGCTGGGCGGCGTGTTCACCCGCCTGATCGACCGCAACACCACGATCCCGACCAAGAAGTCCCAGGTCTTCTCGACGGCTGACGACAATCAGCCGGCTGTGACGATCAAGGTCTTCCAGGGCGAACGCGAAATGGCCGTCGACAACAAGATGCTCGGCCAGTTCAACCTCGAAGGCATTCCGCCGGCCCCGCGCGGCGTGCCGCAGATCGAGGTGACGTTCGACATCGACGCCAACGGCATCGTGTCCGTGTCCGCCAAGGACAAGGCCACCGGCAAGGAACAGCAGATCACCATCCAGGCAGATGGCGGCCTTTCCGAGGACGACATCAAGAAGATGATGGAAGATGCCGAAGCCAATGCCGGCGCCGACAAGGCCCGCCGCGAACTGGTCGAAGCCAAGAACCATGCCGAGGCACTCGTGCACCAGACCGAGAAACAGGTCGAGGAGCATGGCGACAAGGTCTCTGACGAGGTGAAAGCCGAAATCCAGACCGCCATCGACGAGCTCAAGGAAGCCCGCGAAGGCGAGAACATCGCCGACATCCAGGCCAAGCAGCAGGCGCTGATGACCGCCGCCATGAAACTCGGCGAAGCCATCTATGCCAGCCAGCAGGAAGAAGCTGCCCATACCGATGCGGCCGCAGATTCCGCAGCCGATGGCGACGATGTGGTGGATGCCGATTTCGAGGAAGTCGACGGCAACCAGAAGTCCGCCTAGGCCGCCCTCACCTGACCATCAGAAAACCCGCCGGAACGATCCGGCGGGTTTTTTTCATGAGAGCAACCAATCTGGACTATTTGCGTGGAGGTCGGACAAACCTCGCGCCAATCAGCACGCCGGTCTGCCACCGTTTCTCACACGACACGATCAGTTCCTCGCCACCACATGGCGCCAGGATCTGCAGGTCGAAATCGGTCGGCACATCCCAAAGATCAGGCAGCTTCAACTGTGCGCCCGTCGCAGACAGGTCTCGAACCATGACGTCGACCGTGCTGTGACGAAGGTTCAGCAATATCCGCCCACGACGCAAAGTGCGCCTGCGGGCCGCGGCGCGTCTCTGACTGGGCGGGGTGGATTTGGGCGGGGAGGAATCATGTGTCATGCTGCAGCAGCTACAACACAATGCGAGGTTCGCCCCCCGCCCAGCTGTGTTAAGTCAGGGGTTTGAGACTAGAGTGTAACAACCACTTTGCCTTGCGCTTTCCGGTCCATCAGCTCCTGAATCGCATCAGCTGATTTCTCGAGCGGATACGAGTTCGAAATGTGCGGGCGGATCTTGCCTTCGCTGTAGAGCTGGAACAGTTCCGACACATTCTGGGCATGCGCTTTCGGGTCCCGTGCAACCGCCGCGCCCCAGAATACGCCGCGCACATCGCAGCTCTTCAGCAGGGTCAGGTTCAGCGGCAGTTTCGGGATGCCTGCCGGGAACCCGATCACCAGAAACCGGCCTTCCCAGTTCATCGCGCGCAGCGAGGGTTCGGCATAATTGCCACCGACGCCGTCATAGATGATGTCGACGCCGCCGCCGGACACTTCCTTGATGTCATTGGAGAAGGCCTTCTGGCCGTCCCGGTCGAGTTCGCGGGCATAGACAAGCCCCTTGTCGGCGCCCTTGGACAGGCAGAAATCGACCTTCTCCTGCGTCGAGCAGGCCGCGATCACTTCCAGCCCCATGGCCTTGCCCAGTTCGACCGCGGCAATGCCGACACCGCCAGCGGCGCCCAGAACCAGGAGTTTTTCGCCGGGCTTCGGGTCGCCCCGGTCCTTCAGGGCATAATAGCTGGTCCCATAGGTCATGAGAAAGGCGGCAGCCTCCTCGAAGGGCATGCCGTCCGGAATCGGCATCACGGCATGCTGGGCCGCAAGCGCATATTCCGCCATGCCGCCATTGCCGATCGATGCCAGCACGCGATCGCCGGCCTTCACATGGCTGACCCCCTCGCCCACTTCCTTGACGAAGCCGGCGATTTCTCCGCCCGGCGAGAACGGGCGCGGCGGCTTGAACTGGTACATGTCCTGAATGATCAGCGAATCCGGGAAATTCACCCCGCACGCCTTCACTTCGATCAGGACCTGGCCCTTGCCGCACTCCGGCACCGGCACCTCTTCCAGCACCAATGTTTCCGGTCCGCCCACTTCCTTGGAGAGCACTGCTTTCATGCCTGCAACATCCTTCTCGTCTTGTTGTTTCTGCTGGCAGACGGTAGCGGTGTGCCTGATAAAAGTCCAAGCCTGACGTAGCGGAGAGGTAGCGATCAAATGGCAAAGAAATGGGCCCTTGCCCTGCATGGCGGAGCCGGACCAATTCCCGGCAACGACTATTCCCTGCAGGAAGCCCATCTGGCGACCCTGTTGCAGAACGGGGCCGAACGCCTGCGTGATGGCGAGGCCGCGCTCGACGTGGTGGAGATCATGGTCCAGGGCCTTGAGGAATCGGGCCTCTACCTGGCCGGCAAGGGCGCAGCGCCGAATCTTGATGGCGCCTATGAACTCGACGCAGCCATCATGGACGGCCGCAACCGCACGGCCGGTGCCGTCGGCGCGCTGCAGGGCTATCGCAATCCGGTGTCCTGTGCCCGTGCCGTGATGGAGCAGACCCCCAACGTGTTGCTGATCGCCGATGGCGCGCGAAAACTGCTCGCCAATTCCGGCCTCGACCTGATTGAGGATCCGGAGGCCTATTATGATCCGGTGGACGAACTGACCACGCAGGACATGATCCGTTCCACCGGCACGGTCGGCGCTGTCGCGCTGGACATTTATGGTGACCTCTCGGCGGCCACGTCCACTGCGGGCATTCGCGGCAAGACCCCGGGGCGGCTCGGGGACACGCCCCTGATCGGCGCCGGCACCTGGGCTGATGAACGCTGCGCCGTCTCGTGCACGGGGCTCGGCGAATACTTCATCCGCGCCGCGGCCGCAGCCGATGTGTCGGCGCGCATCCGCTATGCGGGCGAAGCGCTGGAATCGGCGGTCCAGGGCGCCCTGGATGATGTTCGCCGGCTCGGCGGTCAGGGCGGCATGATTGCCGTGTCCGCCAGTGGCGAAATTTCCACGCTCTGGAATTCGTCGGGTCTCAAACGCGCCATGGCGGACTCGACTGGCCGTTTCGAAGTGGGCACGTTCGGCTGATGGCGATTGTTTTCTTCATTCTGCTCGGCATCACCGTCTTCGTCCTGCTGCTGGCCCTGCAGATGCGCTGGATGGTGTCACTGGCCCTGCGCCGCGCGCTGGCAGACAAGTTCGGCGGCCTGCCGTCGGATGCCGCCTACCGGCAGGGTGTGGCCGATGCCGGACGCCAGATATCCCATACCGATGTCGCGGCCCATCTGAACACAACCTATCCTGACCAGCTCGCTCATCTCCGCCTGGCGCGGCGGGCCTCCGTGTTCACGCTGCCGGTGATTGTCGCCCTTTTGGTCGTCCTGCGATTTGGTCTGGAGGCTTTCTGACATGCGCGGCTATTTCGCCATCGGATCGGAGCGGATTTCCAAACCGATGAATCTCGGCGCCCTGATGCGCACGGCCAATGCGTTCGGCGCCAGTTTCGTCTTTTCCATCAATGCCGAGCACCGGCTGAAGGCGGCCTATCAGGCCGATACATCCAAGACGGCCGGCCAGGTGCCCTATTATCAATGGGACAATGTGGACGAGATGCAGTTGCCGCGTGGCTGCCAGCTGGTCGGTGTGGAACTGACCGATGACGCCGTCATGCTGCCGACATTCCGGCACCCCCCTCAGGCGGCCTATATTCTGGGTCCGGAAAAAGGTGACCTGTCGCCGGACATTGTCGCACGCTGCGACCATGTCGTGAAAATTCCGACCAAATTCTGCATCAATGTCAGCCTGGCCGGCGCGCTGGTCATGTATGACCGCCACCTGTCCATGGGGGGCTATGCGCCGCGTCCCATCATGCCCGGCGGCACCGGCGGTGACGGCCGGCCCGGTTCCTACGTGCCGGGCAAGGACCGCAAGTGATCAGCGGCCCAGCACCCGCTGGATCATGCCCATCACACCGGTAAAGCGAAGGCCGGAATCCCGCACCGCCAGGGCAAAGCACACATCTCCCGGATCCCCGACAGGCTGATGCGTGTCATCGGGGCCTTTCACCGCAAGGTCTCCGGGACCATAGCTGCCGCTCTCATCGGAAAAGCCGCCCGCCACAACCAGGGTGAACTCCATGCCACCATGTGTATGCCGTGGGACGCGGGCATTGGGCTGGATGCGGTACAATTCGACGTCGAGTTCACTGCCCACATCCAGCTTCATGCGCCGGATGCCGGGGGCTGTTCCCTGCCAGCCAGCGGCGGCGAAAGCGTCCTGGGCGGGGGTCCGCAACGGATCCGGCAGGTCGGCGAGTTCCCGGTCTTCCGGCCCGCGGGAGGCCGCCCGTCCCGTCTCGCCTTCTAGCTGTGCAATCAGGTCCAGGGCACGGGTTGCCGCACCGGCGGACATGCGGGCTGGTTCGGCCATTTCCAGCATCACACCGGAGATTGTCTCGCTGACCGCCAGGGCATGGCGTACATCTCCCCGCAACATGCTTTGGGTTTCCAGCAGCAGGGCAAAGGCCGGATCGAGGCGTCCGGCAGCATAGGCCGAATACAATTCACTGAATGCGGCATTCGCGGGACCGCTCATCGCATCGCGTCCGTGTTCGCGGGGCTCAGGCATCACCATCTCCCTTCTCCAACTGCCCGCGCAATCGGCCGAAGGCCAGTCTTATGCGGGATTTCACCGTGCCCAGAGGCAACTTGAACCGGCTGGCAATCTCGGAATGCGACAAGCCCTCATAGAAGGCCGCCTGCAGCAATTCCAATTGTTCCGGGGGCAGTTTCTGCAATTCCGTCCGGACCGTTTCTTCGATTTGGGCGCGGTCCAGCGCCACGTCCGGCTGTTCGATATCGGGCGGACGCAACATCGGCTCATCCGCATCCAGTTCGGGCCGCGAGGCCTGCCGGAACCGGTCGATCCGGCGGTTGCGCGCTACGCGAAACACCCAGGTCGAGACCGACGCCTGCTTGCGGTCATACATGCCCGCCTTGCGCCACACCGTGACCATCACATCCTGCGCGAGATCCTCTGCCTCGTTTTCGCTGGCCCCCAGCCGCAACAGATAGCTTTTCAGCCGCGGGGCATAAAAATCGAACAGCTCCGAAAACGACTCCCGGCACTTGTTCGCGGCAATCCGCGCCATGCAATCAGCATGATGGGCCCGCAACACAGGCGAGAGGGTCGTTGTTACAGTGTCGTTCACACGCAGGCTCTTAGTCTCGGCACGTCCGCAGTATCGGGCCGCCCGGTTCGGAAGGCAACCAGTGCAGTGAACACGCCCGTGTGAAGCTGCACGCCGCCAACCGCCGTAGTTTAGCCTTAACCCTGTTGTCTGTATCGTGCAGGGAAACTCCGCGCCAAGGGAAATATCTGGAAGATGCACGCACCGAGACTCAGCCGGAACTCACTGATTGCCATTGCGGTGTCTGCCGCACTGGCCGCACCGCTTGCCAGCGCCAGCCCCACCGCCATCGGGCGTTACAAGGACTGGTCGGTCTTCACCGATACCGCCAATGGCGAGACCATCTGCTATGCCGCCACACAGGCCACCGACAAGGCGCCACGCTCGGCCGATCATGGGGATGTCTGGTTTTATGTGACGAACTGGAAATCCGGCCGCGCCCGCAACCAGCCCAGCCTCAAGGTCGGATATGAACTGCGCGAGGATCTGGCCCCGAAAGCCAGTGTGGGCCGCTCATCGTGGACGCTGTTCGGCGTCGGTCGGGAAGCCTTTGCCGACGATTCCGACGATGCCCGCATCGTCTCTGCCCTGCGCAAGGGCCGGGAATTGCGGGTGGAGGCCGTCTCCAAGCGCAACACCCAGGTCGCGTATCACTTTTCCCTCAGTGGCTCGGCCGCGGCTATCGACAAGGCATCGGAAACCTGTCGCTAGCGGCCAAGGGCTGCATTCGGTCTCCCGAAACACGACAAGGCCAGCCGGACACGTGCCCGGCTGGCCTTGCAACCTGACGGGGTCAGGTCAGTTCGAACTCGCCTAGTAGCTTTCCTGCGTGATCGGCGTCAGGATGATTTCGACCCGGCGATTGGCTGCGCGGCCTTCGGCCGTTGCATTGTCGGCGATCGGCTGGGTTTCACCCATGCCCACAGCGGCGAGACGCACCGGGGTCACGCCCTGGTTCACTAGATAGGAACGCACTGATTCCGCACGGCGCTGGGACAGCTCCATATTGTAATCGTCCGGACCGTCGGAGCTTGCATGGCCGATAATGTCCACGGCGGTTGACGGGTAATCGACCAGCGTTGCGGCGACGTCGTTGAGGGCGCTGTAGAAATTCGGCTGGATCGTCGCGCTATTCACCGAAAACGTGATGTTGGACGGCATGGTCAGGGCAATCTGGTCGCCCTGGCGCTCGACGCCGATACCGGTACCGGCCGTCTGTTCACGCAGCTGACGCTCCTGCTTGTCCATATAGTCGCCGACAGCAGCGCCTGCGATTGCGCCGACCGCAGCGCCGATTGCAGCATTGCGGCCATCATCGCCACCTGCCAGCGTGCCTGCGCCCGCACCGAGGATTGCGCCAACACCGGCGCCGGTCAGGACCCGTTGGCTGGGCCCGGTTTCGCAAGCCGGAAGGGCGATCAGGGGAAGCGCGAGCAGCGCATAGGAAAGACGTTTCATTTCATCAGCTCCTTTGAGAAAGGACAGCCCGGAATTGGGCACGCATATCAACGCGTGGCGCAGTCTTTCCGTTCCTTCGGTGACAAAACAATGGCGCAGGCCATTAACTCCCCGTAATGTTGGCCCTGCAGCGAGCAATTCCTTGAACGGCTTCAGCATGTTATAGGCGGCCGATCATGAAAACCGCACTCGACCTCACCCGGCGCCCCGACGCTGTGTCCCCTGCCCCCCGTTCGCTGGCCGGCATGTCCCTGCCCGCCCTGAAAGCGGAGATGGAAGCCCTCGGACTCGAACCGAAGAAAGCCGGCATGCGCGCCAAGCAGCTGCGCCGCTGGCTGCACCATTTCGGGTCGCAGGATTTCGGCGCAATGACCGACATCGCCAAGGACCTGCGGGCGAAACTGGACGAGACCTTCGTGCTGACCCGGCCGGAAATCACGGACCATCAGGTCTCGCGCGACGGCACACAGAAATGGCTCACCCGGTTCGGCCCCGGTGTTGAAGGCGAAAGCGTCTTCATCCCGGATGTGGGCAAGGCCGGTGCATTGTGCGTGTCCAGCCAGGTCGGCTGCACACTGAACTGCACCTTCTGCCACACCGGCACACAGAAACTGGTGCGAAACCTGACCGCCCAGGAGATCGTCGCCCAGATCCTGATCGCGCGCGACGGGCTCGGCGAATGGCCCACCTCGACCGAGAACCGCAAGCTGACGAACATCGTCTTCATGGGCATGGGCGAACCGCTCTACAATCTCGACAATGTGGCCGAGGCCATCGACACGATTTCGGATGGGGACGGCATTGCCATCGGGCGCCGCCGGATCACCGTTTCGACCGCGGGGGTTGCGCCGAAGATTCCGGAACTGGGTCACCGCACCAGCGCCGCCCTCGCCATCTCCCTGCACGCCACACATGACGACCTGCGCAACGAGATTGTGCCGATCAACCGCAAGTATGACCTGCAGACCCTGTTCGAAGCCATCCGCGCCTATCCGGATCTCGGCAATTCGAAACGGGTGACCTTCGAATATGTCATGCTCAAGGGCGTGAATGACAGCCTGGCCGAAGCGCGTGACCTCGTCCGCCTGCTGAAAGGCGTGCCATCCAAGATCAATCTCATTCCGTTCAACCCCTGGCCGGGCAGCCCGTATGAGTGTTCCGACTGGGAAACCATCGAGGAGTTCGCCGAAGTGCTGAACCGGGCCGGCTATGCGTCCCCGATCCGTACACCACGCGGCCGCGACATTCTCGCCGCCTGCGGACAATTGCGCTCGGAAAGCGTCAAGAAGTCCGCCGCAGAGAAACGCCGCGAAGCCCTGGCTTCAGAGACACCAGGTACGGCCTGAACTCAGGCTGTCTGAGCGGAAGAAGCAGATCGCTGAAGCAGCGCCAGGAACGCTTCATGTTCAGGCAATTCGTGCCGGGCCTTTTCCACAAGGGGACTGATGTCCGGAATATCCGGTTTGCCCGGAACCGGTCCGGCGACATAGTTCATCCCATGAAGGATGAACTCGTAGCTGTCCCGCGCGAACAAGCGATCAGCCCCGGGAAAGTCAAACTGGGTGGGGGCCCGGTGCCGCCAGAGTTCGAGCCGGTCCCTCAAATCATCAACAATGGCATCCTCTGCAGTCGCTGCCCGCCAGAACGGCGTGTCGCGACGGGTGGAAATCACATAGTGCAAATTCAGGAAACCCAGTATCTCCTCGTACAGGTCAGTCATGATCCTGTTGTAATACCGCACCGTCGCATGCGGCGCGGTGGCAAAATCCTCCAACATGCTGGCAATCGCCAGACCTGCAAATTCGATCAGGTACAGACCAGAGGATTCGAGGGGTTCCAGAAATCCGTCCGCCAGTCCCACGGCCACGCAATTGCCTTTCCAGCTGTGCACACGCTTGCCACTCGTGAACCGGATGTGCCGGGCCTCAAGCAACTCGCTGTGGGGGCCTTCAAACTGCCGAAGCGCGGTTTCGGCCGCGTCCGCGTCCAGGAACTGGCTGGAATAAACATAGCCGATACCCCGTCGGCTCTGCAGGTTGATGTCCCATTGCCAGCCGGACTCTCGTGCTGTGGCCTTCGTATAGGTCAGAATGCGGTCGGGCCGGTACACTTCATAGGGGACACGCATCGTCACGGCGCGATCACACAACAGGTATTTTGCATAGGATTGCAGGGGCACTTCCAGCGCGTCGCCGAGCAGCACCGACCGGAAGCCCGTACAGTCGACAAACAGATCCGCAGTCAGGATCTCACCCTGGTCTGTTTCGACAGAGCCGATCAATCCTTCCGGTGAAACATTCACCCGTGCGATATTGGCCAGACGGTGTTCGATTCCCCGTTCGCGTCCGAATGTCGAAAGACGGGCAGCCAGCTTTATTGCATCGAGATGATACGCATAGGGAAAGCTCGCCTGGTATTGTGGATGTCGAGGAGATTTCGGCGCGATGTTGTAGTCCGCCAGCCGGGTCAGTGCGGAAAAGTGCCGGTCGAAGGCGAGGCCATTCCCCGCCCCCCATGCCCCAGCCGCGCGGTCCGTCTGGGGCCGGGCCCTCCGGTCGAACGGATGATCGTAAGATTCACCAGGGTTCCAGTTATTGAAACGTATCAGCGTCTTGAAGGTCGCCTCGGCCGAGGTCAGGAAATCCTGTTCCGGCAAACCGATATCCTTCAACGTCCGCCGGATCGTCGGCACCGTTGCTTCCCCAACACCGATGGTCGGAATGTCCGGGGACTCCACGAGCAGAATCCGGGTCGGCCTGCCTGCTCTCCGGCAATGCGCATTCAGCAGGTTTGCAGTGATCCAGCCGGCGCTGCCACCGCCCGCAACCAGAACTGTCTGAACCATGCCCTGTTCCCTGCTCGCCTCCATCACGCGGCATACTCGGCAGGATGTCCCGGCCGGTCAATCCGGCAGCGCAGCCGCCGCCCCGTTCAGTCGGCCTTCAGGGCGGTGATGCGGGCCTGCGCATCTGCCAGAATGTCGGCAACCGCCTTGCGCGTTTCCCCGTCATTCGGGGCTGACCGCACAGTGTCCCGCACCGTATGGCGCAGCCGGTGCATGGCCCCGCGCACGTCATGCGGATCGTCCGGGCGGTCACTCTCCTGCAGATCGGCCAGTCGCGTTTCGATGGCGGCCAGCGTCTCGGCGGCGGCCTCCCTTTGCTCACGGCCGGCCTCGGTCAGGCGGAACAGGCGGCGTTGGCCATCCATGTCCGCGTCTACCCAGCCCAGATCCAGCAGCGCTTCCAGCGCCGGATAGATCACTCCCGGACTGGGCACATAGGCCCCGCCCGTGCGGCCTTCGATCTCGCGGATCAGATCATAGCCATGGCGCGGCTCTCCGGAGACCAGCTCAAGGATCAGCAGGCGCAGATCCCCATGATTCAGCGGACGGCGCCGACCGCCGCGGGGCCCCTGCCCCCGTCCTCGTCCTCGTCCATGTCCGTGCCGCATCCTGAACCGTCTCCCGTGCAAGCGCTCTGAATCCCCGTCGCCCCGGCCCGCGCCGCCGCGAAATCCCATGTCCTTGTATCGATATGTCATTTTGTATCCTTTCGATATATCTGAAACACATATATTTTCGATATATCGAAAAATCAAGTTTCGTACTATCTAAAATCTTCGGGCAATCATCGCGCCGAATTGCGCAAAGCCTTAACGGGACCTCTCCGCCCATCAATCAATTTAATCGAATTGCAGAGGGGCGCTTAACCGGGATCGGGCACACTGCCGATTGGTCCCGGACATGAGAACAAGGGGTGGGTGTCGATGGATTATGCGCAATCAGCCAGGCAGGCAGCAGGCCTGTCCGTACTCACTGACCGGCTCGGAGCGCGCCCCTGGGTGGTCACCGTCTTCTTCTCGGCTGCGCTGATCTTCCTTGTCCAGCCCATGTACGCCAAGATGACAACGCCGCTGATGGGCGGCGCGCCGGCAGTCTGGAACGTCTCGCTGGTCTGTTTCCAGGCGGCGCTTCTGGGCGGCTATGCCTATGCGCACCTGTTGGGGAGGCTGAACTCCCTGCGCCTGCAGGTCGCCATTCATGCCACCCTGCTGGCGCTCGCCGCCCTGGCGCTGCCCCTGTCGATTTCCGGCCTGTTCGGCGCGCCGGACCCACAGCATCCCGCCTTGTGGCTGACCGGCACCTTTCTCGTCTCGATCGCGCCGCCCTTTGCAATCCTGTCGGCCACCGCCCCCCTGATCCAGCACTGGTATGCGCGCTCCGGCCGGCCGGATGCGGAGGATCCCTACCATCTCTATTCCGCGTCCAATGCCGGGTCGCTGCTGGGACTGATCGCCTATCCGCTCATGATGGAGCCCTTCTCGACGCTCGGCGCACAATCCCTGCTCTGGAGCGGAGGCTATGGCCTGGTCGCGCTCCTGCTGGTCACCTGCGGGCTCATGGTGCTCAGCCACCATCGCCGCACCGTCCCTGACGCGGCTGCCGCGCCCGCAATATCACGTCCCGCATCGATCAGCTGGAAGGAAAGGAGCTATTGGCTGCTCCTCTCGGCGGTCCCGTCCGGCCTGTTGCTGGCGACCACATCCCACATCTCCACCGACATTGCCTCTGCCCCCTTCCTGTGGGCACCGCCGCTGATCGCCTACATCGCCACCTTCATCATCGTATTCGCAAAGCGGCCGCTGATCTCGCCTGCTATGGCCGACAAGTCGCTGCTGTTTGCTGTCGCCGCCGCCCTCCTGATGCTGAACGTCCCGGTCTTCAATTCCCAGATCGTGGTGCTCGGCCTGATCATCCATATCGGCGCGCTTTTCCTCGCCGCGCTCAGCCTGCATGGCGCCCTGGTCGCGCGTCGCCCGGCGGCGAGCGGCCTGACCGAATTCTATCTCCTCATGTCGCTCGGCGGTGTGCTTGGCTCAGCCTTTGTCGCCCTGCTGGCTCCGGTCCTGTTCAATGACATCCACGAATATCCACTTCTGCTTGGCGCGGCGCTGCTGCTCAGCCCGCGCTTTCTCGGCAAGGGCGTCCGGCTCACCCTGGATCGCCGTACCCTGACCATCGGGGCCGGCATCCTGCTCGCCATCGGTGCCATCTGGTCCACCTTCGCCCTGCTGCGGGCAGACGCGGATGGCAGCATGGTCACGCGCCGCGGCTTCTTCGGCGTCGTGAAGGTCTACTCGCCCGCCGGCACGGACCTGACCCTCATGCAGCATGGCAACACGATCCATGGCGCCCAGATCCGCAGCCAGACCGACCGCCCCACCCCGCTGGCCTATTACAATGCCGCCACGCCCATCGGGCAGGCCTTCACGCGGCTCGCCGGCACAGCCCGTACGGTCGGCGTCGTCGGCCTCGGGGCGGGCGGCGTGGCCTGCCATGCCGGGCCCGGACAAGATTTCACCTATTACGAAATTGATCCGATTGTCGTCGACATGGCCACCAATCCGGACCATTTCACCTTTCTCTCCAGCTGCACGCCGGACGCCCGCATCATCCTGGGCGATGCCCGCATCACGCTGGCCGACGCAGCGCCCCGTCAATTCGACCTGCTGCTGCTGGACGCGTTCTCCTCAGACGCCATTCCCGTCCACCTGCTGACCCGCGAAGCCATGCAGCTCTATCTGTCGCGCCTTGCCGAAGACGGCGTGCTCGTCTTCCACATCTCGAATCGCCATATCGACCTCGTGCCCGTGCTGGCGCGGATCGGCGCAGCGGAAGGCGCGGCCATGCGCCATCAATTCTACGTTCCCGCACCGGATGAGGCCGCCAGCGGCGTCCAGCCCACCAATGTCATGATGTTTGCGAAACATGCCGGGGCGCTGGCCCCCTTCGACGCGGATGCGCGCTGGCAACCGGTCACGGCCGACGCCCGGCGTCCCTGGACCGACGATTATTCGAACCTTGTCGGGGCGATGATCGAAACCCATCGCGCCAAATGAACTTGGCCATGGCGCCGGTCTCGCCACACGTCTAGTCTTCGGCCATGCGCCTGATCCTGTCCGTCCTGTTGTGTCTTACGCTGCTGCAGGCCTGCGCCCGGGCGGAGACCCCCTCCCCCTGCGCGCCAGTCCTGCACCTGAATCAGCCCTATACGGTCTGCTCCTTCCCGCCGGATGCACGGGCACGCCTCTGGCTGTCCCATCCTGACGGGGGACCGTTCGGACAATTCGACCGGCTGGCCGCGCATCTGGAGTCTCGGCAGGAAACGCTCCTCTTCGCCATGAATGGCGGCATGTATCATCAGGATCGCCGACCGGTTGGACTGTATGTCGAACAGGGCAGCCAGACAGCGCCGCTGGTCACGCGTGCCGGCCCCGGAAATTTCGGCATGCTGCCGAATGGCGTGTTCTGGATCGATGCAGACGGCACCCCGCATGTCACCGAATCCCTGGCCTATGAAAGCCTGGCGCCCGACCCGACATTTGCCACCCAGTCCGGCCCGATGCTGGTAATTGAAGGCAAGCTGCACCCGAACTTCAACGCCAACGGGCCCAGCCGCAAGCGCCGCAATGGCGTCGGGGTCGCCACCGATGGCACGCTGCATTTCGCGATCAGCGACGTGCCGGTCAACTTTCACAGTTTCGCCACCCTGTTCCGGGACGAACTGGACACGCCGAACGCCCTGTTTCTGGACGGGGTGGTCTCCAAGCTCTATGCGCCGGACCTCGGGCGTAACGAGACCGGGCTCGACATGGGCCCGATCGTGGGCGTCACCATTCCATCGGAAAGCGACTGACCCCTCCGCCGGGACGTGCTAGGATTTCCACGCAGTCGCGAACGGAGCCCGGCATGCTGTCCAGCACGATCCTTCTCCTGTTTGGCCTCTATGCCATGGCGGCCGGAGCGGGCCTTCTGACAGACCCGCTGCGCATGGCCCGGCTGATTGATGATCTCGAAGCCAGCCCTGCGGTTGGGTATCTGTGCGGCGCTGTCATGATCTTCGGGGCTGGCGGAACCTTGTCTGTCCAGAATGGTTTCTCCAGCATCGCGGACGGGCTGGCGACCCTGCTTGTGGCCGGGGCGCTGATCGAGGGCCTGCTGCTGGTGGCATGGCCCAAGCCTCTCTGGGCGCTCGCCCACTGGATGATGCCGGACGACGACCATCTGCGCGGGTTCGGGATTGTCTCCATCGCCATTGGCGCAGTTGTCTTCGCCATCGGGGCGCTCTAGCTCTGTCGCGCAGGACAGGATGAAAGGAATTGCCATGTCGGCTGGCCCGGTCACGCTTTACGGATTGAAGAATTGCGACACATGCAAGAAGGCATTGAAGGCGCTGGACGCGGCAGACCGCGAAACCGCCTTTGTGGACATTCGCAGCGAAGCCGATCTTGACCGTCTGGTTCCGGCCTGGCTGAAGGCAGTCGGGCCCGAGACGCTAGTCAATCGCCGGTCCACGACCTGGCGCAGCCTGTCCGAGGCTGAGAAGTCAGGCGCTCTCGGTGACGGGGCAGCCGACCTGTTGAAAGCCAATCCGACCCTCATCAAACGCCCCGTCATCGACACCGGCGCCGAAATCCTCGTTGGCTGGGACAGCGGCACACAGCAGGCACTGGCACGGTGACGCTCGAAGAGTACAACGCCTTCTGTGATGGCCTCGGCCAGACCGAACATGTCGTGCAATGGGGTGGCTCGCATGTCTGGAAGATCGGGAACAAGGTCTTTGCCATCGGGACGCCCGACGGGGACCAATTGGCCGCCTGTACGTTCAAGGTCCGCCCGATCTCCTTTCACATCCTGAAGGAACAGCCCGGATGCCAGGGCGCCCCCTATCTCGCCTCGCGCGGCATGAAATGGATCCAGCGCTTTTCGGATGAAACGCTCTCCGACGACGATCTGAAGGAATATCTCACAGAATCCTTCCGCCTGATTGGCACGGCGCTCAGCAAGAAGAAACAACGCGAGCTCGGCCTGATCGACTAGGGCCGTACCGGACGGCATGTCGCATTGGCAGGGCGGCCTGCAATCGGCATGCGCGCAGGACAGGAGTTGTCCAATGTCCACCGCCTTCACAATCCTTGTCCCCGCCATGTTCAACGGACCGCCCGGCTCGGCCAATGGCGGCGTCTCCGCGGGCCTCGCCGCCAGCCGGATTGCCGGTCCGGCGGAAGTTTCGCTGCGCGCGCCCCCGCCGCTGGACACGCCCATGCAGGGTGTGCCGAACGCCGACGGATATGATGTCCTTCACGACGGGCAAATCGTCATGCAGGTTCGGCCCGGCGCGCCGCTCGCTCCGCCTCCGGCTGCCCCCGGTTACGAGATCGCGAAATCCGGCCCGGACCATTTCCCGCCAGTTGAAACCCACGCTTTTCCCGGCTGCTATGTCTGTGGACCGGCCCGCACCGAAGACGGGCTCTGCCTGTTCACGGGCCGGCCCGATAATTATGACGGCGTGACCGATGTCTGGACTCCGGACGCCAGCCTGGCAGGCGATGATGGGCTGATCCGTCCCGAAATCCTCTGGGCGGCGCTGGACTGTCCGGGCGCATTCGCGATCGGGTTTCAGGACAACCCCATGGTCCTGGCCCGCATCACCGCCCAGATCCACGACCGGCCGGCCCCGGGAGACGAATTGATCGTAGCCGGATGGTCCCTATTTGATGATGGACGCAAGCATGGCGCAGCCACTGCGTTGTTTACGCGCGATGGACGGCTGCTCGCCCAGTCGGAACAATTGTGGATCGAGTTGAAACAGGCAGCTGCCTGACTGCTCAGCGACGGCGCCGCGGGTTCAGGTAGAGGTTGCGTTCCTGCGTGTCCAGCTGGCGCACAGCCCGCCCGATATGGAGTTGCTCCACCTCTTTCGCCACGTGACGGCGCGCAGACCCGTTGAATTTCAGCAGGGCACAAAATATCTGCAAGACGGCTTCCAGCTTGGCATAGCTCTCCGCCGCATCCAGCTTCACGATCCAGGACCCACCCAGATTGATGATCCGGTGGTCCAGGCTGCCAATCTTGCGGCCCCGGTCATCATACAGGCTGTAATCCGCACCGATGCCGATCACGTTCCGGCGGAGACGGTAGAAACGCGGGCCGTTCTTCGTATCGATGAAGAAGGAGAATTTCTCCGGAAACAGGGGCCATTTGTGGGCCGATCGCTCAAGCTGGATAATCTGGTCATGGCGGCTGATGTTCACTGAATAGGCCGGAACCGGGACACCCTTGGCCCCGATGCTCAACTGCAGGGAACGCCCCATCAGAAGCTCGGCCGTCCCGCGCCAATGCATGCCCTCGGAGAACAGTTTCAGCACCAGACGGCGCTTCATGCCCTCCTCGGTTTTCCACATTTCCTTGCGATAGGCCAGGATGCCGGTCCGCTCCCGGCCATCCTTCACCTGGCCGAAGATTTCCATGTCCTTGGTGAACTGGTCAGACGCGGCCTCATGCTGGGTCCGCTTCATGATGCCGATCTCGGTCGGATTCAGATCCGTCGCCCAGAGGTCCACCTTGAACGTCTTGTACTTCGTCTTCGCCTTCGTCTCTTCAGCCGGGCCGAATGTCGCCGTGAAAGCCATGGGGGCAGGTCTCCGTCATCGGGTTCTTGCCAAACATTGCGATTCGGAGTCGCCATAGGGTTAACAAACTGCCCTCTGGCATTAATCAGCTGCTATTTTTCCGCAGTCCGGCGTCAGACGAGCAGGTCTTCCAGCCGGATCAGGGCGCTGGCCCAGCCTTCCTGCGCTTCCTCCCGCAGGGTTGATCCATCCAGCGCCACCGTCTGCAGTGTCACGACGAGGCGTGTGCCATCCCCCTCCGGCAGGAATTCGGCTGTCACGAGGCACGCCCCTTCCACGGCCTCCATCGACGCGATGATCTCCGTATAGACAATGCGCTTGTCCGGCACGATGTCGTGATACCGCCCGCGCACCACGGCGACGGCCTCGCCGCCGGCCAAGCAGGTCGTCACATCTTCTCCGCCCACGGTAAAGTCGGCGGCATCAATGCGCATGTCGATCTCGTCCGAGGGAGAGCCCCAGACCTTGCGCTGCTCCGGATCGGCCCAGGCTGCGAAGACGCGGGCCGGTGGGGCAGACAGCTCCTTTTCGAGCGTGGCGGTGCCATGCTGGGCGGTGTGATGGGTCATGTCAGGCATCCTTCTCGGGATCGTGTGTGCTCAGGAAATCATCCAGCCGGTCGAGCCGCGCCGCCCAGGCCTGTTCATGTTGCCGGATCCAGGATCTCAGCTCGGCCAGCCGCGCCGCCTCCAGCCGGCAGAGCCGCACGCGCCCCTGCTTGCGGCTGGACACCAGCCCGCCCGCCTCCAGCACTTTCAGATGCTGCAGGAAGGTCGGCAGGGCCATGTCATAGGGCTCGGCCAGCTTCGACACCGGCGCCTCGCCCAGCGCCAGCTGGGCCAGCACGCCGCGCCGCGTCGCATCGCCCAATGCCTGAAAGGCGCGGTCGAGGGCGGCAGGGTTGGAAGAGGAATGGTTAGGCATATGACTACCTATCCCGGACCGCACCGCCCCGTCAAGACACTTAGGCAATCACCTATCTTTTCTCGCCACCTTCGCTCTTTCCTTCCGCCTCCAACCCGCCTATTCTTCCCGCATCCGAGGGGCGCGTCTGGTAAGCGCTGAGATGGAGCCGACACCGCTCCAGCACCCTTTGAACCTGATCCGGTTTGCGCCGGCGTAGGGACGGAATGCAACAACGGGCACTCGGCCCGGATTCCCCCCATGCCAGACGGTGCAGGCCTCAACGCTCGCGAGGATGCCCCATGAACAAGCCCGCCGATCAAAGCCAGTTCGAGACCCCCAAAGTCACCACCGGCCCCCTGCCCGCCAGCCGCAAGGTCTATTCCCATCCCGCCGATGCGCCGGACATCGCCGTGCCGCACCGCGAGATTGACCTTCACCCCTCCGCGAACGAACCTGCCGTGCCGGTCTATGACACGTCCGGCCCCTATACCGATCCGTCCATCACCATCGATGTCGAGAAAGGCCTCGCCCGCGACCGGCGCGCCTGGGTGCTGGAGCGTGGCGGCGTGGAGGAATATGACGGCCGCGATGTGAAGCCGGAAGACAATGGCGGCGCCACCGGCAAATACCTTGCCCGCGAATTCCCCGTGAAGCACCGGCCTCTCAAGGCGATTGATTTTGACCCCACAAGCAACGCGCAGGCGCAGCGGCCCGGAGCCGAAGGCGACGGAACAGCCGCGAGCAAATCAAAAAACCTCGTCACACAGTATGAATTCGCGAAAGCCGGCATCATCACGAAAGAGATGATCTATGTCGCCACGCGCGAGAACATTGGCCGCGCAAAAGCCGCCGAGGGCGCCGCGGAACAGATCGCGCAGGGCGAGAGCTTCGGCGCGCATATCCCGGAGTTCATCACGCCGGAATTCGTCCGCCAGGAAATCGCCGCCGGCCGTGCCATCATCCCGGCCAACATCAACCATGCCGAACTGGAGCCGCAGATCATCGGTCGGAACTTCCTTGTGAAGATCAATGCCAATATCGGCAACTCCGCCGTCGCCTCATCGGTTGAGGAAGAAGTCGACAAGATGGTCTGGGCCATCCGCTGGGGCGCCGACAATGTGATGGACCTGTCCACCGGCCGCAACATCCACAACACGCGCGAATGGATCATCCGCAACTCCCCCGTCCCGATCGGCACCGTGCCGATCTACCAGGCGCTGGAAAAGGTGAACGGCGTTGCCGAGGATCTCACCTGGGACGTCTATCGCGACACGCTGATCGAACAGTGCGAACAGGGCGTCGACTATTTCACCATCCATGCCGGCGTGCGCCTCGCCTATATCCACCTGACGGCAGACCGCGTCTGCGGCATCGTCTCGCGCGGTGGCTCGATCATGGCGAAATGGATGCTGGCCCACCACAAGGAAAGCTTCCTCTACGAACATTTCGAGGATATCTGCGACATCATGCGCGCCTATGATGTCAGCTTTTCCCTCGGCGACGGCCTGCGCCCCGGCGCCATCGCAGACGCCAATGACGCCGCCCAGTTCGCAGAGCTGGAAACCCTTGGCGAGCTGACAAAGATCGCCTGGGACAAGGGCTGCCAGGTGATGATCGAAGGGCCGGGCCATGTGCCGATGCACAAGATCAAGGTGAACATGGAGAAACAGCTGCACGAATGCGGTGAGGCCCCCTTCTATACGCTGGGGCCGCTCACCACAGACATCGCGCCCGGCTATGACCATATCACCAGCGGCATCGGCGCGGCGATGATCGGCTGGTATGGCACGGCCATGCTCTGCTATGTGACGCCCAAGGAACATCTCGGCCTTCCGGACCGGGACGACGTAAAAGTCGGCGTCGTCACCTACAAGCTCGCCGCCCACGCCGCCGACCTCGCCAAGGGCCACCCCGCCGCGCAGATCCGCGACGACGCGCTTTCCCGCGCCCGCTTCGAATTCCGCTGGGAAGACCAGTTCAATTTGTCGCTAGACCCCGAAACCGCCCGCGACTTCCACGACCAGACCCTGCCCAAAGACGCCCACAAGGTCGCGCACTTTTGCAGCATGTGCGGCCCCAAATTCTGCAGCATGAAAATCACCGCCGAAGTGCGGGAGTATGCGGCGGGGATGAGCGAGAACGAACGGACCGACCTGGAGAAACAGGCCGCAGAGGCGCGCAAGGGGATGGAAGAGAAGAGCCGGGAGTTTATGGACAAGGGTGGAGAGATTTATGTGGAGCGGGAGTAATGGGTGAGCGCAGTGAGGTTCGAGAGCCGTTAATTTTAGCGGCCGATCAGGTTATTGAAATCTGGAAAACATCAATTGAAACTCAGAAGCACTTCGCTGAGCTGTCCGTCAAAATGAGACAGATCGGATTGACCGTAGCGGGCGCGATTTTGGCTATTGCGGTATTTCTGGTCAGGCAAGACGAGGAACCTGCAAGCCTTACAGTGTGCAATTTTGAAATCCCCATTCTAGCGGTGCTGTTTTTGGCCGCTGCTTTTGTTCTTATTGCTGCGCGGATCATTGATGTCTTTGTTTACCACAAGATGTTGCGCGGGGCGGTTTCATTTAACGAGCAATTTGAAAGACAGTACCCGGAAATATTCGCAAACATCGGTCTGACGCTCACTATTTCGGCCTATAGTCGGTTCAAGAATACGCCGAAATTGGATGATCAGTGCCCTCAATTCGGTATAAAAGAGTGGCGGGAGACCGGAAGAGCAAATGCGGGAGGTCGAATATTGGCATTCTATTGGATTCCAATCTTAGCGCTATTGCTATTAGCTGCCTTATTTCTGGTGTTAGCAAATACAAATGGATAGTTTGTATGTAGAGGTTTGTTCGGACGCCATACGGCGCTTTGGGGCCACGTCGCACGCTGTCGAATATTGCCGGGGTCTCTTTCCGACAAAAGCTCGCCAAATCTTCAAAGATTTGTCCGGAACCGATCCGTTTCGGGAAGAAGAAGTGCCCAGAGCGCTTAAGGCACCGAGTAGTAGATTCGGACTGTCGCAATGGTTTTTTGATACCGAGACAATCAAGAAGATTGAAAATAGATTTGCAGTCTCAAGCAAGCAGACTGTCTGTCTTGGAGTCCCCAGCCTAGCGGGGCCAAATTATCCGCGTTCGTTGTTGATCGATTTGGATGCTAGACGCGTTTCCGGTGGTATCACCGCTGATATCGACACCTGCGATGGAGGCGAGCTACCGAAAGTTTTTGAGATTTGCGTTGCCGATCCTCCTTGGTATCTCGACCACTACTTACACTGGATGCAGGTAGCTCGTCGCTACTTACGAAAGGGCGCCCAGCTCTTGATGCCCCTACTGGGTGAACTAACCAGACCTTCCGCCGCCCAAGAACGCTCGGAAATATTGAGCGTCGCAGAATCGCTGGGATTTGATATTGAAGTCCTGCAAGACTTTTGCCGCTACGAAACGCCGGACTTCGAGTTAGCGATGTTGTGTCGCAAAGGCATTTTTGCTCCACACTGGAAACGTGCAGATTTATTAATCTTAACTGCCAGTAGCGACCCGAAGTCTGTATCGATGAAATCGCGGACAGTAAGAAAGCTTAGCAGTGTTGTAAAACTTGAGAATGTTGTTTTTGAAGTCATGCATAGTGGTGATGGTACTCAAGGGGATGCATTGCTTGCTATTCCGGGCGGACTGAATTCTCACATCATGGATACGCCGAGCGCCAGAGATCCAAAGACAGTCAAGTCAAATGTGTTCACATCTAACGGTTTTCGCTTTTTCTCCGATAATACTGTGGAACTAGTGCATCGTCTGCGTGGTGCTGAAAACTTCGATTTGTTGATCGATAGAAATCCAGATATTGGTGCACTCCTTTCAGATATTAGGGATGACCACGAACGCTGGTTTGGCGGTGTTGAGGCGTAGGGCATTCCTAACTACAATCAGGCCAAATGGCAGTTTCTGCCATTTGGCCATAGTCAGCCTCTTTCCCAAAATCGGGAGAAGGGAGAAGTAAGCTACGCCATAGCGCCGTTATTCCTGCTGTCCCATGACATACACACCCGACACCTCCGCCCGCCTCGACGAGCTTGAAATGCGTGTGGTCCATCAGGACCAGACGATTGAGGATCTGAACGCGGCCATCACGGCGCAATGGAAGCTGATCGAGCGGCTGGAGCGACAGGTGGCGCGCCTTGCCGAGCGCGTGGCGGACGCCGAACAATCCGCCGGCCAGGCCGCCCCCGTGGACCGGCCGCCCCCGCACTACTAGACGGGTCTCCCGCCGGCAAAATGCCCCCGGTTCCCGGCATCATTGATCCGCGAAATCAAATGCGATAGCTCTGACAGAGCCTGGCCCGTGACGAGATGCCGTTGATTGACCCTGATGAATCTGAATGATTTCAACTGCCTGCTTGGCTCTACCCCTCTGGATGATGGCGGCGCAGAGGCCGGCAAGGCGCCCGCCGGGCATGCCGGCGAACTGGCGGCGCTGGTCGCACCCGTCACACCCCAAACCTTTGTGGACACATATTTCGCCCGCACCTCGCTCCACATTGAAGGCCATCCTGGCAAATTCGGCCACGTGTTCAGCTGGGAGAAACTCCGCCTCGCCCTGGCGCGCGGGCGGTCCATTCCGGACAAGCGATTCAATCTGACTGCCTCCTATGCCGGCGGCGAGCGCGATGGCAGCGCGAAGCCGCTCTTCCCGTGCAGCATCGACGAGATCGGAAACCTCCTCAACAAGGGGGCGACGGTCTGCATCACCAATATCCACATGGCCGATCCTGGCCTTGCGCGGTGGGCACAGGCCATCCGGTCCCAGTTGAACTTCTCCGGCACCGTCGGCGCCAATTGCTATATCTCACCGGAGGGCGGCGGCCTGCCAATGCATTATGACCGGCGGGTGGCCACATCGATACAGATCGCTGGCAGCAAGCGGTGGGTCTATTCCACGGCAGCGGCAAAGCCCTGGCCGGACAACAACGCCATATATCGCGACGGGCAGGCAGAACCTGCCGATATCGATGTCGGCACGCTGCCACCGGAGCTCGACATCCATGAGGTGAACCTGCAGGCGGGCGACCTGCTCTGCCTGCCTGCGGGCGCCTGGCATGCCGCAAAGGGCCTGGGTGTGTCCCTAGCGATCAATCTCTATTTCGCACCGCGAAACTTCTACACAATGCTCGCCCCCATATTGAAGGAATTCGCGGTCACAAATGGCGACTGGCGCGGCGGCCCGCCCGCCGCCCTCGATCCTGTCATCGGTGACATGACTGATCCGTCCAGGGCCTATATCCGCGACCGGCTCGTTGAATTGCGTGACCTGATCGATGACATGCTGGAATCGCAAAAGGATATAGAATTGTCTTGGCTGAACAGCCTGGTCAGCGAACCCTTCACCGGCTGGCGGCCGGCAGCGAAGCGCGCCCTGCCCGGGGCCAACCGGGATACACGGTTCATTGTGGCGGTGCCGCCTTTGCGGTTCGTCGAAACCGGCGGCAAGGTCGTCATCCCGTTTGACAGGGGCCTGCTACACCTGCCGGCAGATTTCGCCCCGGTCCTGAAGACGATCGCCACCCATCGCGGTGATTTTTCGGTGCCGGACGTCCTGACCTGGAGCCAGGAGGCCGGAGGCCCCCAACCGCAGGCGATCATCACACATCTGCAATCCCTCTTCCGGAATGGCCTGCTGGAAATGGCCTAAACGCCCGCGGCGGGTATGCGGAACTGACATTGCAACAACAACGCCCCCATCAGCCCTGCGCTTACCGGGATGACAAACTTCCCTCTCGCCCACAGGCCCCAAATGTAGGGCGGGTTGAGGCGGAGCCGATACCCACCTCTTGCTCCCGACCCAACCCCATCTTGTCATCCCGGAATTTGCGGCAGCAAATATCCGGGACCCAGCAGCATGGGTATTTTTCGGCAGGATGGGTCCCGGATAAGCGCTGCGCGCTTTCCGGGATGACAAACTTCCCTCTCTCCGTGTCTCCGGCGGATGCCGGAGTCCACTGCGGCTGGCTGTGCCTCGTTTCGGCAAGAGACCCCGGCATCCGCCGGGGACGCGGTGTGGGGAATTTGGGTTTACCCCCTCCTCCTGGCGTCACCCCCACGCCCCCCCTTGCCGCGCCCCCAAAGCCGCCTAGACTGCGTCCCATCCATCAAGGGGAGGATGCATCATGGCCCGGATTTCCATTATTTCAGCAGCACTCATCGCAGCGACACTGGCCGCACCTGCAGCGCAGGCCGGCCCGGACGAATATCTCGGCGAGATCCTGACCGTCGGCTTCAATTTCTGTCCACGCGGCACGCTGGAGGCGGATGGCCGCCTGCTACCGATTTCTCAGAATTCGGCGCTCTTCTCCCTGCTCGGCACCATGTATGGCGGGGACGGGCGCACCACATTTGCCCTGCCGGATTTGCGCGGGCGGGTGGTCGTCGGCGCGGGCCAGGGCCCCGGCCTGACAGAGCGCCGGCAAGGCGAGCGCGGCGGCACAGAATCTGACATTGCTGGCCCGGCACTGGCGCATGATGGCGCAGCAGACCCGCTGGGCGACTCCACCGCCGGAAACAACATGCCGCCTTATCTCGCGCTGAAACACTGCGTCGTCACGCAGGGCATCTTCCCGTCACGGAACTGATCCGGCCTCAGGCCGACGGCGGCGTGAACGGGCCAAACCCGGCCGACAGACGCTGGCGGCGAAAACGCAAATCCAGCCGGGCGCGGTCGAGCGCAAAGCGCACGCCATTATGGCTCGCATCCGCTGTGTTCAGGGCCCGCACATCATGCAGCATGCCCCAGCCCGGCAAATGCCAGGCCCGCACGGGGGCATGATCGGCATCCAGCTCAACAAGGCAGCAATCCGATTGCGCCCGGTTCTCGCGCGAATTCACCTCGCTCAGCCCCACAAAGATGCGGTCGCCGAGGCGGCAATAGCCGCGCGTCCAGGCCCCGTCTGAAATCATCCGTCGGCGGCCATCCTGCCAGACCAGCGCGCCCTCATCGGAACTGCACACGCCCGGCACGCCATCGTCCAGCCAGACATTGTGCGTGCCGCGCCCGAGACGCATCTGCCGTTTCAGCTGCCGTCCGGTCCGGTCGAACTCGGCCACCCAGGGCTTTGGCCGCTTGCCTGCCAGCCAGAGCGACTCGCCCGCCGCCAACAGGGAATTGACATGATACTCGTCCGGCGCCCCCGCCCGCGCGGGCAAGGGCCGCCATTCGGTCCAGCGCCGGTCGGACAGGTCCAGAATGGCGATCGTGTCATCATAGGTGGAGGTGACATACAGGCTGCGCCCCGCCACCAGGATCTGGTGCAGGTCGCGGATCGGCGCGCCGCGCGGGGCCAGCACATTCTTCAGGCGCAGGGCCCGGTCATAGACCAGGACCACATTCTGCTGCACGGACTGGTCGCTGCCATAGGCGGCCTGCCGGGCCCCGATGAACAGGCGGTCCTCGGTGAAGCTGATGCCGTAATAGACACCCTTGCCGCTGTCGATCTGCCAGCAATCGCCCGTATCCGGATCAAGCGCCCAAACGGCCAGCGTGGAGGTGAATATCAGCATGGCGCGCGCTGGCCCGACCCGGTCATGACCCCCTCTTCCCAGGCCCCGGCCTGATCTCCGTCCCGCCCCTTCTAGGAGAAACCCCCGCCCCCATCAATCACCCCCTTCCCCGCTCACCCCGGCGCTGCGCTGCTGGCACAATCCCCTCTCACCCCCGGGGAGAGGCGCAGGGGTGAGGGGCCCCTGGGATTCTCCGTTGCTGGATGTACCCTTTCTCCGCATCTCCAGCGCTGCGGAGGGATAAAGCGAATGCACTGCATTCGCCCCGCAGCAGGCCCAAGCGTGGAGCGCAGGGCGGCCGGAGCCTCCTGCGGCTGGCTCCGCGCTCTAACGGCGGGAGACCCCGGCATCCGCCGGGGACACGGTGTTGGAGGATGGAGATCATGCTCTCCCCCTGGCGTCACCCCCGACCGCGCCAGCGGTCTGGGGGCCCATCACGGAACGATGCGCCAAGTGCGTCATGCGCAATCGCGGGGATCATGCTCTCACTATCCCCCCTCCCCCCAACCGCACCGACCCGAGATGGGCCCCCTGATGGCCTGCGGCCATCGGGGGTGACGCATCGATGAACGCCCGATCGTAGGGCGGGTTAGCGAAGCGTAACCCGCCATCCGCTCGTTCCACATGGCGGGTCATGACCCGCCCTACGAACGCATTGAATCCGACGCACAGCTTCCTGAGCGATACTTCACGCCTGCCCTTCCGGGAGCCGGATCAGGTACCGTTCTGGTCGGGAGGGCAGGGACAGGATGGGCCTTGCGGGAGACAGACGGTCCCGCACGGCCCTAGGCAGGTCAGGCCAGGGTGAGCCTGCGAAAGCAGGTTGGGCTGTCGAGGAACAGAAATCGTGCCAGTGGCACGATTTCCCGAGACAGGCCTCGTCCAGAGCCCTGCGCTTGCGCTTGGGCCTGCTCCGGGCAATCGCAGTGCGATTGCTTTTCCTCCGCA
>Ga0189277_10074_pt1 | contig 149202 bp, 128 predicted proteins | sample N26A32minimetaG_FD_130325 | JGI IMG/M metagenome (GOLD analysis project Ga0189277, IMG submission 130325) | Marine microbial communities from the Costa Rica Dome - N26 A3-2 mini metaG | ecosystem: Environmental > Aquatic > Marine > Oceanic > Photic zone | place: Costa Rica: the Eastern Pacific... | reverse complement strand
GTCTTATGTCATTTCGAACGAATGTGAGAAATCTATGGGTTAGTTGGGATTTCTCAATCGTCCCGACAGTTTTCGGGACTCATGTCGAAATGACGTTTTGCCTGTTGTTGTCATTTCGAGCGCAGTCGAGAAATCTCTTTTTTGTTGGACACGAATGTCACGAATTTACTCGAATGCCCTATGCCCAAACTTTGAATTTAGACCTGCTCTCTTGCCACCACTACCATTTTGTAGACGTAGTATAGGGGTATAAGGCCATTGAGTACCCATAATCCAATAAGTAACTGAACATCTGCAGTATTGATCCAGCCTTTTATTTTTAAAAGAATGATTCCGGTGGTGATCAAAAAGGCCATTACAAAACAGAAGTTCATTACTGAAAGCATTCGCAATGCCAATGGGTATAGTTTGGGGGCATTTTCCTCGGTGACTTTTACGGGATAGTTCATGAGCCACGGTTTTAATTTGGTGGCAATTAGGCCCATGGCAAGGTACAGTCCAGCACTGAGCATGGGAATGGCCCACAAGGTAGATTTAGGTCCATAACCATCTACCCGCCCCTGAAAGTTGAAGTGCGTGGGGATGGTTTCGGGGAGATCAAAATAGACTCCCAGTACCAAAAAGACATTGAAGGCCACGACCATCCACCCCGCGCGATACAGTTTTTGATCTGTTGGGGAAGGTTTTACCTCAATTTTCGGTTGTTTTTTAAACAGGCTCATAGGTCTTCAATGGAGGTTGGTGTATTGTTCGCTTTCTGGTCCAATAATATCTTGAAGAATTTCTGAACGGCCTTGGTGTCCGATATAACTTTGATATAGTGATGGTCCATATGGATGGAGTGCACGGCCATGTCTCCTTTGTACAGCGTTAATTTGTAATAGGGGATAACGAGTCCGTAGGTTTCCAATAGCGACCTAAACCGTACAATGATGCCCTTGGGCCTGAGTTCTATGTTGCAACTGTTCAGGTTGTTGTCCAAAATAAGCAGGTTCTGGATTTCCACACTGGTCTCGGTGATAAAGAGTTTTGGGGAGCCAATCCCGCCCATGGCGAATCTTTCCCTTAAGGGAAAAGGTTTTCCTACCGAAGCATCAATTTTTCGGGTAATGTCTTTATCGGAATAAGAGACGTTCAGAAGCATGCCTAAAAATACTCAAAATTGTGTGGATGTGTAATGCTGCGTGGCAGAAATAGTAAAACAAAAGCGCAAAAAAATGTGTAGTTTTGCGGGCTGAAATGCTTTTGAGATGAGTTTGCAGAACGATTTGAGCCTTAAGGTCATTGCGGCCGTAAAAGAACTGTACCAAGTAGAACTGCCTACGGTGGAATTTCAACCTACCCGTAAGGATTTTGAGGGAGATATTACCGTGGTGGTATTTCCTATGTTACGCTACGTGAAGGGGAATCCGGTACAGATCGGCAGCCAAATCGGTGATTATTTGCAGGAGCATGTAGATGAAGTGGCCAAATGCAATGTGGTACAAGGTTTTCTAAACATCGTTATTGAAGATAGTTACTATCTCAATTTTTTCAATGGCATTAAACAGGAGACAAACTACGGGTATGTAAAAACACTTTTGGATGGTGCGGTAATGGTGGAATATTCTTCTCCCAATACCAACAAACCATTGCACTTGGGGCATATCCGAAACAACTTGTTGGGGTACTCCGTAGCTGAGATTTTAAAGGCATCGGGACGAAAAGTGTACAAAACCCAGATTATCAACGATCGTGGCATCCATATCTGCAAAAGCATGTTGGCTTGGCAGAAATTTGGGGAAGGTGAGACTCCAGAATCCACCGGATTAAAAGGCGATCATTTGGTGGGGAAATACTATGTGGCCTTTGACAAGGCTTACAAGGAGCAAATTGCAGCATTGGTTGCCAGTGGAATTGACAAGGACCAAGCTGAAAAGGAAGCACCCATTTTATTGGAAGCCCAAGAAATGCTCCGCAAATGGGAAGCGGGAGATGCTGAGGTAGTGTCCCTTTGGAAGAAAATGAACGCTTGGGTATATGCTGGTTTTGATACCACCTATAAAAACCTTGGAGTAGATTTTGATAAACTTTACTATGAGAGCGACACTTATCTGTTGGGTCGGGATGTAGTCAAGGAAGGTCTGGAGAAGGGGGTCTTCTTTAAAAAAGAAGATGGCAGCGTGTGGATCGATCTTACCGAAGAGGGACTGGATGAGAAAATTGTGTTGCGTTCCGATGGTACCGCCGTCTATATGACCCAAGATATTGGAACGGCCATTCAGAGGGTAACGGATTTCCCGGATATCAATGGGATGGTCTATACCGTTGGAAATGAGCAGGACTACCACTTTAAAGTGTTGTTCCTCATCCTAAAGAAATTGGGGTATACTTGGGCGGAACAATTGTACCATTTGAGTTACGGTATGGTGGACCTCCCCAGCGGAAAGATGAAGAGTAGGGAAGGTACCGTTGTAGATGCGGATGACCTCATCACCAACATGGAGGAGACCGCAGAGGCCATTTCGGTAGAATTGGGCAAACTGGAAGGCTATACCGAAGAAGAAAAGCAGCAACTGTACCGAACCATTGGGTTGGGGGCTCTAAAATATTACATCCTAAAAGTGGACCCCAAAAAGCGGATTTTGTTCAATCCGGAGGAGTCCGTGGATTTTCAAGGGAACACGGGGCCTTTTATTCAATATACCTATGCTAGGATTCAATCCATTCTAAGAAAAGCCAATTTTGATGTTTCGACCGCGCTCGACATGACATTTTCCCTTCATGAAAAGGAGAAGGAGCTGTTAAAGGGTATTCAGCAGTTTCCAGAAACCATTCAATTGGCTGCTGAAAACTATAGTCCGGCCCTTATTGCCAATTATACCTACGATTTGGTGAAAGAGTTCAATTCCTTCTATCAGCAGGTGTCCATTTTGGGCGAACCTGATGAAACCAAAAAACAGTTCAGGGTACAACTATCCCAAAAAGTGGCGGAAGTGATTCAATCCGCTTTTAGACTATTGGGAATTGATGTTCCTGAGCGGATGTAGTTTTGGGAGTCACTGGGGTTGACATATTTGCCATAGCCTGTATTCTCTTTATACTTTCCTATTTGGTTTATATCGTCAACTATGCCATTGACCTCTATGAGCTAAATCCTTTTAATAGACCAAAAGCACTTACCCCAAAGGAGATTTTTATCATCAAGTCCAAAATTCCTTCCATCAATAGGTTGGATGTGGAGCAGCGTGAAATTTTATTCAAAAGGGTTTCTTGGTTCAGGACAAGAAAGCACTTTACTTTTAGAGGTCCTGTTGGTCATAAACAGGAATTAAAACTTTTGGTCAGTACGGCAAGTTGTTTATTGACTCTGGGGATGAGAAACTATAAATTTCGAAGATCCGTGCACCGTATAGTGATTTATCCCTCGGAATATTATTCCTTGATCAATAGAAAGCATCATCTTGGGGAGTATAACGTTGGTCTTAAAACTATTGTTTTCGCTGCTGATAACCTAGAAAAAGGGTTTGAGCAATCAGATGACAATGTTAACCTTGCAATTCATGAATTCTCACATGCACTGTACCATGAAACAAAAGGTAGGAATTCATGGGAGTCCTTGAAATTTCAGGCTGGATTCCGAAGGATGGAAAGAATGTTCTCAGATAAACATTTTACTTCAAGGATGGAGTCCACGGGTTACTTTAGGGACTATGCCAAGGCGAACATTCTGGAATTTTTTGCGGTGGCCTGTGAAAATTTTATGGAGACCCCTGAACTTTTTAAAAGGGATTTTCCAACACTTTTTGAAACACTCAAGAAGATGTTCAATCTCAATTTGAACAATCTGGCCTAGAAACTCACCCTAAAACTCACATTTGGGGTAATGCCCAAGGAAACACTTTCCACAGCTTCAATTTGGTCTTCATCATTAACACGGTAATACCGGTTTAAACTATTTTTACGGTTGGTCATATTGAGCAATGAAACTCCAGTGGTTGCCCGTATCCTTCTGCCCATATCAAAACTATAGACTGCAGAGGCATCTGCCCTAAAATACTCAGGTAAACGGCTGCTGTTGGGCGATTGATAGTTGATTCGGGCCGGGAAAAAAGAATTGTCCAAAGCCTCGTCCCCATCCAAGGGTTCGGTGTAGGGCTTTCCAGTACGGTAGTTTATGCCCAAACTCAGTTTTAGGTCTTTATAATTGTAGGTTCCCGCAAAGGTTATGGTGTGGTGTATGTCCAAATTGTTGGGAAATTTGCTGGGCACCACCGAGTTGAATGTATAATCGTTTTTGTTGTAGGCATAGCTCAACCAAGTGCTATAATTGTCCCCTCTTTTATTGATGAGGAATTCAACGCCTTTTACATCATAACTGCCTATTTCCCCGCTAAATTGGTTTTGGTTCTGAAATCCTTGGGTTCGGGTGCTGATGCCATCCACATTTTTGTAGAAACCTTCAAGGCCTAGATAAAAATTATTTCGTTCATAATTAATGCCTAAGGAGCCTTGTTTGCTCTGGGTGATGGGTAAGGTGTCGTCATCCGATAAGGTCCATCGGCGTTTTTCTATGCCTAAAAAATTTTGTTCCAAATCTATGATCTGGTGGGTGGTCTGGCTTTTGAACTCCCCCAACAACTCTGCCCGAAGATAATTGGCCAGTTTGAAGTTGAGATTGATACGGGGTTCCACCAAATATTTGTTGAATGTACCCAGGTTTTCAATAAAATTGACCCGGGCCCCAACTCTCCCTATGAACTTGTTTTCAGAGGAGTGATATCCAATTTCGGTGTAGGGGGAATGAATACGGATAACGCCCTTGATATTCGTGTCATAACTGGGTTGGGTAACAAAGGCCCTGTTGATAATGCCGGTTTCTATGTATTGAAAACCATTGGTCCATTGTAGATGATCTGTAAGTTTGTATTCGGTGTTCACTTTTACTGCCCGTTCATCCACAATGTTTTTTTGCTCCAGTTGCTGTATCTGATTGTCAAAAATGCTTTGTGCGTCTAAGTTGTATCTGGAATAATACACATTGAGTTGGGAAGAAAAGTTACCGGACCAATCACTCAACAGTTGACCCCCAATGGAGATATTGGTCTGCTCCAAGATGCTTTGGGTAGTCTCATCATTGGTTTGGTCGGTTTCAATATAATTTAAATTGTTGTTGATGTGGATCGCACTGAATCGCAGTTTATGAAAATCATTGATGTCGTACAGCAATTTTCCCGAAAAATCATAGAAATAGAAATCTTCATCCCTTGAAATGTTCTCATCAACGGTAACATTGTTCTCGTCAGTCACCTTGCTATCTTGAAAGGCCCGGTCGAAAAACTTATTGTAGGTGGGCGTGTTCAAAAAATCGGTTGTGGAGCGCCTTGCCGAAAACTGGAACCCCAATTTGTTGCTCAAGGGAAACTGGCCAAAGATATCCCCACTGATGAAGTTGAAGCCAGCCCCGCCTTCAAAAGTATCCGCAATTTGGTTGCTTGTCTCCATTTGGATGACGCTGCTCACCCCATCACCAAAGGCAGCAGGTGTACCATTTTTAATAACAGAAACTTTATCTGTCAAATAAGGATTGAAAGCTGATATCAGCCCAAAAAAATGCCCAAACTGATACATTTTTATGCCGTTCCATAACACAAGGTTTTGGTCGTTGGTGCCCCCTCTTACATTGATGTCGGATACGGTCTCGTCTATACTTTTTATCCCAGGTAATGCCTGAACGGTCTGTAGGATGTCAGGTTCTATGAGCCCTGGTAAAATTCCAAATTCTGCGGTGTTCAGTGTAATGCTGGCGTCCTTCTCTTTGATAAGTCCAGTGGTCAGGTATTTGTATACAATGACCTCGTCCAATTGTTCGTAATGTTGGGCCAATAAAATTTTTGGACATCCTCCTTGTTGGACCAGGCTTTCAATGGGAATGTACTTGGTAAGGTAGCCTAAATATCGAATTTTGAGCGATGCGCCTCTTGAGACGTTATGCAGCATGAAACCACCATTGGAATCTGTGGTCTGCGCAATTTTGGTTCCCAAGACTTCCACTGTGGCCCCGGGAATGGTGTTCTCGGCAAAATTGTCCAACACAGTTCCGCAGAGGGTTATGCTCGTGCTTTTGGTGAGCGTATAATAGCGGTCATTGAGTTTTTCGGTTTGTAGTTGCAATCGTGACTCAATATAATCGAGTATATCATTTAGGGCCACCAAATTTTCTGGAATGCTTATGGTGAAATCATCCAAGTCCTCGTTGAGGTATGAAAATTTGATATTAAAACGCTCTTCCAAGGTTTTTAGGTAGGGAATAAGACCTATGGAATTTTGCTGTTCTTGGGCATGAAAGGTATGGAAGAACAGCAAGAAGCCCAGAATAAGGCAGAAATGACTATGGCGTAGTGTTCCCAGCATAGAAAAGTACATTATCACCCTCAACTTTGTATTGGATTTGGGATGGGGTACTTATACTTTTTAACGCCATATTTAGGTCTGTGTTGTTGAAGCTGCCCGTAAAAAGCAACTCGGTGTTTATATTTTTTGTTGTCACACGGAGGTTAAACTGCCTTTCCAATTCAGCGAAGACAAATTGGAGGGGTATACTTTCAAAGCTACTTTCGTTGTTCATCCATGTGGGTTGATTGTCTTTGGGTTCTGCCGTTTTTATAAGTTTTCCATCAATGACCAAAAACGATGAACCCGCTGGCAATTTGGTTTCTTGGTAATTAAAAGTAACGCTTACCAAACCTTCGTAACAAGTTACTTCAAAAAAACCTTTTCTATTTTCTACATTGAATTGGGTTCCGAGCACTGCAACAGTTCCGTGGTCTGTTTGCACGGTGAATTTTTTTCCTTTGGCCACTTTAAAGAAAGCTTCTCCTTTCAGGGTTATATTTCGTTCTTGATCCCACTTTTTCTTGCTAAAGGAGACATGTGAATCTGCATTTAGGAATACTTCGGAATTGTCGGGAAGAATCACTTCGGAACGTTCTGCTAGCGAAGTGCCAACAGATTCATCCAGTGTGTTCAGGTAGAAATAAGAACCAGCCAGCATAATGGCTATGACGGCGGCAACACGAAGGAATTTCTTGAACGGATTCAGGGTGATCACCTTTGGTGCTTGGCCAAAATGTTGCTGTTTGATCAGTTCAAAAGCACTGTCCATATCAAATTCTGGAGACTTCAAAGTGCTTGAGATCTCTTTGAGCTTTTGATAGGAAGCATACTCTTCGGACTTTTTAAATTCCGCAAGCTCCTTTTCGGAAAGCTCTCCACTGAGCCATTTTGCCAAGTAATTTTCCTGCATGGTTTCTATGCTTTACCTTATTGTAACAACTATATTCTAAAAAACCCTACTTTATCAATTAACAATGTTCAATTAGCAATATTCAATAAATGGTTAACGGCAATTGATTATTGCTAATTATAAATTGTCCATTATACATTGTATCATAAGCCATCTATTTGTTCCCTCAGACTTTTTAGGGCCAAATGCATCCGTTTTTCAATGGCTTTTACACTAACACCTTCCATTTCGGCGATCTCGGCATATTTTTTTCCATCGATTCTGTTCAATAAAAAAGTGGTCCGTTGATTTTCGGGAAGCGCGTTAAGGGCATTTTCCAACTTTTCTTTGTACTGCTTTTCTTCCATCAAAAATTCTGGCGAAAGATTGGAAGATTGTTCATTTACGGAATTAGCGTACTTCAACCGTACCTTTTCAGCCTTTATTACATTTAAATAGAGGTTATTGGCAATGGTGTACACATAGGACTTTGCTTTCTCCGGGCTCACCTTTGCGCAGTTCTCCCAAAGCTTTACAAAAGCTTCCTGTACTGCATCATTTGCTTTTTCCGCGTTTCCAAATTTATAATAGATATAATTGAAAACTGTTTTGGAATTGGACTTGAATATGGAACTGAAGACTTGTTCTTCACAAACGTTGCTCATGGAAAAAGGTTTGTTTCCGTTTCAAAGATATTTTAAAAAAAATTAAGATTTGGTAGGGTTTTTTTTAACGCAGTTGTTTTAGGATTGAATTCTAACCCCAAAATTCAAATTGTTATGAAAAAGTTGATGCACAACTTCTTATACGTAGGCCTTTTACTTGCGGGCCTTAATTTTACTGCTTGCCAAGATGAGTTTGAGGAAATTGGCGGCGTTGAAGATCAGGAAACCATTATTGCCAACTCCAATACGGCACAACTGATCGAGAAAACATCTTCCCAAGATGGTTCTTATGACAATATTGTGGACAAAGCAAGCTGTTTTGCCGTTAAGTTTCCCTATACCGTTGAGGTGAATGGAATCCAAATCACAATAGATTCCAAAGAAGACTTGCACACCATAGAGGAAATCTTTGATGAAATAGATGACGATGACGACATTCTTGATATCATCTTCCCCATTACGATTACCCTTTCGGATTTTAGTGAAATCGTTATTGAAAACTTTGACCAATTGGAAGAAATGGCAAGAGATTGCCTAGAAGGAGGAGACGATGATGATATTGAATGTATCGATTTTGTATACCCCATTACCTTGTTCAATTTTGATGTGAACAACCAAGTATCAGGAGAGGTTAAGATTGAAAGCGATGAGCAAATGAGAAAGTTCTTTGCAGAACTTGAGGATGATGCCTTGGTGAGTATTGACTTTCCCATCACCCTAAAAAAATACGATGGTACCGAAATCGTAGTTGAAAACAATGCCTCACTTGCTGCTGCGTTGAGCAATGCCAAGGACGATTGTGACGAAGATGACGATGATGATTATAATGATGATGATTTTAGCAAAGAACGATTGGACGCTTATTTGGTGGAATGCCCATGGGAAGTAAGAGAAGTAATCCGCAATGAAGTGGACCAGACCGGTCAATATTTTGAATACTTGATGACTTTTTCCGAAGATGGTGCCGTAGTAGTAAAAGTTGCCAGCGGAAATACACTTAACGGTACTTGGAGTACAACTCAGTCTGACCATGGACCAGTTCTGGCCTTGGAGTTCGACACCTTGGTTGACTTTAATTTGGAATGGGTGGTATACGAAGTCGGAGAAGGTAAAATCAAGCTATATGCCGAAAGTGCCAACAGGATCATACTTAAGCAACGATGTGATATCAATCCTGGAGAAGAACCAGACCCTGATACGTTGAGAGCTATCCTTGGTGAATGCGAATGGATCATTAAAAAAGTGAAAAACCAAGGCGAAGAGATTGAAAGATTGTTGGGCTATGAATTCAAGTTTATGGCAGAGGGTGTGGTTACCTTGAGCAATGGTGTGTCAACTTCCGAAGGTACTTGGGAAATAGGCCTTAACAGCCAGTTGGTCATGTCACTTATGATTACCATGGGAGATGAACCCGGGGTTAACTTCGAATGGCCTTTAAGAGATCTTGCCAATGACAGACTTAAATTTGAAGTGGAAGATATTGGCTACGAACTAATCTTACAGCGTGTTTGTGATGATAATGCTGATGATGAAGATGTAGCGGAAATTAGGAATATTATGATGGGTGGACCATGGATGGTTGCGCAGTATAAGGAAAACAATGAAGACCTTACCAGTGAATATGCTACTATGGAATTCAATTTCGATACCATGCACCAAGTAGGAGTATCTATAAATGATGATTCAATTGCAGAAGGACTGTGGAGGGTGTTGAGAAACCATGATGGAGTGCTGAAATTCTATTTGAATTTAGGTGCAGAAGGCTCTTTGGGAGAGCTTACCGAAGATTGGTATATCAACATGGTTGAGGCCAACAGAATTGAATTGGTACATGAACAAGAGAACTCAACGGAGATATTGGTCTTTGAAAAACCATAAAATTTCCCCAATCTGTTAGTTTGAAAAGGACGGCTCTCCCCAAAGCCGTCCTTTTCTTTTTAATTATTCTTAAATTTGTTCCTCTTTTAAACTGAAGTAAGAACATGTTCGACAATTTAAGCGATAAACTGGATAAGGCGCTCCACGTCCTCAAAGGACATGGACAGATTACGGAGATCAATGTGGCGGAAACCCTTAAGGAAGTTCGTAGGGCCCTATTGGATGCCGATGTCAACTTTAAGATAGCCAAGGAATTTACCAATACCGTAAAGGAAAAGGCATTGGGTCAGAACGTACTGACCACCCTTCAGCCCGGCCAACTTATGGTCAAGATTGTCAAGGACGAGCTTACGCAACTTATGGGGGGCGATGCCGAGGATATCGACCTGTCAGGAAACCCATCCGTGATTTTGATGTCCGGTCTACAAGGTTCCGGTAAGACCACCTTCTCCGGAAAATTGGCCAATTACCTTAAAAACAAGAAAACCAAAAAACCATTATTGGTGGCCTGTGATGTGTACCGTCCCGCGGCGATTGACCAGTTGCATGTGGTTGGCGAACAAATTGGGGTTGAGGTGTATTCCGATCGGGAGAACAATGATCCCGTGGCCATTGCCAAAGCTGGTATAAAACACGCCAAAAGTTTAGGTTGCAATGTGGTGATCGTGGATACCGCTGGTCGTTTGGCCGTGGATGAACAAATGATGACCGAGATTGCCAACATCCATAAAGCCATTGAGCCCCAGGAGACTCTTTTTGTGGTGGATTCCATGACGGGTCAGGATGCGGTGAATACGGCCAAGGCCTTCAACGATGTACTCAACTTTGATGGGGTTATCCTGACCAAATTGGATGGAGATACCCGTGGGGGTGCAGCCATTTCCATTAAATCTGTGGTGGACAAACCCATTAAGTTCATCGGTACCGGTGAAAAAATGGAAGCCATCGATGTTTTCCACCCTTCAAGGATGGCCGATCGTATTTTGGGGATGGGAGATGTGGTTTCCTTGGTAGAACGTGCCCAAGAGCAGTTCGACGAGGAGCAGGCCCGTAAAATCCAAAAGAAAATTGCCAAGAACAAGTTTGGTTTTGACGACTTCCTAAGCCAGATTCAACAAATCAAACGGATGGGGAACATGAAAGACCTTATGGGAATGATTCCCGGTGCGGGAAAGGCCCTTAAAGGCTTGGATATTGATGACGATGCCTTTAAGCATATTGAGGCCATTATCCACTCCATGACCCCTGATGAACGTTCTACACCATCCAAACTCAATGCCAGTAGAAAAAAGCGTATCGCAGCTGGTAGTGGCACTTCCATCCAAGAAGTGAATCAATTGCTAAAACAGTTTGACCAAATGAGCAAAATGATGAAGATGATGCAAGGTGGAGGTGGCAAAAAGATGATGCAGATGATGCAGAACATGCGATAATTTTGTCAGACAACAGACATCGGACACTAGACTTCAGAAATCAGATATCTGAAATCAGACAATAGATAACAGAACCACTATTTAATTACCAGAAAACCAAAGCCAGACCATGGAAATCCTTGACGGAAAAAAAATATCAAACCAAATCAAAGAAGAAATCGCCGTTGAGGTGGCGCAAATGAAAGAAAGAGGGGAAAAAGTACCCCATTTGGCCGCTGTTTTGGTGGGGAACGATGGTGCTAGCCTAACCTATGTGGGCAGTAAAGTACGTTCCTGTAAAAAAATAGGTTTCGAATCCACCTTGATCCATCTTCCTGAAGACACCACAGAGGATGCCCTGTTGAAGCAGGTAGCGGAGCTTAATGCCAATCCAGATATTGACGGATATATTGTTCAGTTGCCCCTGCCCAAGCATATTGATGAGGAAAAAGTGCTACTGGCTGTTGACCCAGATAAGGATGTTGATGGTTTTCATCCCACCAATTTTGGAAAAATGGCCCTTGACATGGAGTCGTTCATTCCTGCTACTCCCTTTGGTATTATGGAATTGCTGCGTAGATACAATGTTGAAACTTCAGGCAAGCACACTGTAGTGATCGGTAGAAGCCATATTGTGGGAAGGCCTATCAGTATTTTGATGAGCCAGAAAGGAAAAGCGGCCGATGCCACGGTTACCCTAACCCATAGTAGGACCAAGGATCTTAAATCACTTACCTTGCAAGCCGATATTGTGGTCTCGGCATTGGGAGTTCCCAATTTCCTTAAAGCCGATATGGTCAAGGATGGGGTGGTCATCATAGATGTGGGTATTACCCGCGTTCCCGATGAAACCAAGGAACGGGGATACTACATCACTGGGGACGTCGATTTTGAAAATGTGGGCAAAAAAGCCTCTTACATCACGCCAGTTCCTGGTGGCGTAGGTCCTATGACCATTGCCATGTTGCTAAAAAACACCTTGTTGGCTAGAGGAAGACACAAAAACAAGAAAAATTAGTTCACTTTTTCCTGCTCCATCCTATCTAAAAGGGCTTGTTGCTCCTCTTCAGGAGTAATGTGGTCAAACTCAGTCTCTCCTTCGTCATTGGTGCAACTTGTTACTGCCATTGATGAAAAAAATATGGTAATTAGGAGTAGAATTATTTTCATGATGATACGATTTGGGAGGCTTAATGGCCGGTTCATCAACCTATATAACGATTAAGATTTTTGATTCTTGTTTTTTCACCCAAATATTCGATAACTTACCTATCTGAAAATCAAAGTATATGGCCGGTATGGTTAGAAACAGGGTAGCTTGGATTGTGTTCGCCTTTTTGGCCATGGCCATTGGAATATATCCCTTGGCTTATTTATTTTCCTCTGGTGATTTTGGTCTTCTGGCCGGAAAATCAAAGGAACTATTGGCCAATCAAGTTTGGCGTGCTGCTTTCTACGGACATATTTCCTTTGGAGGATTGGCCTTGTTATTGGGGTGGTCGCAGTTTAGTAAAAAGTTACGTTCCAAGTACTTAAAACTACACCGAAACCTTGGGAAAGTTTATGTAGGGGCAGCTTTTATCAGTGGAATCTGTGGAGTATATCTGGGATTTTTCGCAACAGGGGGTATTGTTCCGGCACTAGGATTTATAGGGTTGGGATTGATATGGTTATACACCACGGGATGGGCATATTGGGCTATCAGAAAAAAAGACCTGTCCTTGCATCAGGGAATGATGATCTACAGCTACGCGGCCTGTTTTGCAGCAGTTACACTTCGCATTTGGCTACCTTTGCTAACAATGGTTTTTGGCGAATTTTTAATTGCCTACAAGATTGTGGCATGGCTCTGCTGGGTGCCCAACATGGTATTTGCCCATTTATGGGTAAGGAGAAAAGGGCTCACTTTGGAATGAGTTCTTATTCCTCAAGAATCTTTAACGCCACTTTCCTAAAATCTATGGCTTGACCTTCACTTTGAAGCGCAATGAATCCTTCTTTTAGAGGGGTCCCATCAATTTTAATGGATTCGTCATAGCGATTGGCCACCCCACCACCAATCTGGGGCTTGCTGTATTCCAGTACCTTTTTGCCATTGATGATATGGGTAATCAACGAATCGGTATGTACAATCAGCTCTGCACGTACCCATTCCCCAACAGGATAGGTGTCGCTGGAAGAACTAATGCAGTGTCTAGGGTCAATCTGTCCTTCATAAACCACATCTGTCCCTGGTGAACACATGTTTCCGGTTGGTCTGGATTCTCCTTTGTTTACTTCCGCAAGAAACTGCATCTCCACAGAAATGGGCCAATCTTGCTCCTTGGGCATGGTTCTGGGGTCTTGGGAGTGGAACATGACCCCACTGTTTAGCAATGTATAATCTGGTGCAGTCTCGTACCATCCCTCCACAAACCGATATTCCACAACCAAATGATAGTTGGAAAAAGGTTGGTCGTAATACAAATGACCATAGCGTTCATTGAAATGGCCTTCATAGTTATCGTACCTCACCTGGAGAATACTATCTTTTACTCTAAAAGTGTCCCCAAAATTATCCCCAACCTCATAGTGGTGAATTTTTACGGTCCAATTGTCCAAATTTGCCCCGTTGAACAGTTGAATCCATTCACTTTGGTCTTTTCCAGTTTCCTTGTTTTTTTGCTTGCAGCCGAGGGTGAATACTGTTATTGCCAGTGTAGAAGCTAGCAGAAAAATAGGCTTTACGTTTTTCATGGTTGACTTCTATTTGGCGAACAATTGGTCCATATCCTTAAAAGCTTTAAATTCAAGGGCGTTTCCGGCAGGGTCTAAAAAGAACATGGTGGCCTGTTCCCCAACTTCGCCTTTAAAACGGATATAGGGTTCGATGACAAATTCAACTCCTTTTTTCTTCAAGTTTTCAGAAAAAGACTCAAAAGTTTCCCAAGGTAGTACCACACCATAATGTGGCACGGGAACGTTTTTACCATCTACAGGATTGGTGTGGAGCGTTTCTTCAGATTTTGGTTTGTAATGAATCACCAATTGATGACCGAATAGGTTAAAATCTACCCAATGATCACTACTGCGACCTTCTTCGCATTCTAGGATGTCCCTATAAAAAGTTCGGCATTCATCTAAATTGTGAACGGGAATGGCAACATGGAAGGGAGTAATCTGCTTCATGATGATTTTTTAGGAAATTTAAGATTTCTCCCCTAGGCATCCAAAAAATCTATGATTTGATTGTTTACGTCATCTTGATGCATGGAGTGTCCCAAGCCTTCAGTGCTTACCAAAGTGCTGCCTGACCATTGGGCATGGACTTCTTTTGACGCTTTGTACGGAGCTATTGCATCGTGTACATCGTGGAACAATAATCCTTTTTTTGTGTTGGATTGGGCAAATTTGGATGTGGAAAATTCCCGTATTTGGAATCCAAACCGATCAAGGATGTAATTGTCCAAAGATTTCATGACACGGTCGTTGAATTTTAATATGTTTTGAAAATGACCCATAATTTCATGGAACTCGGAAGGGGACCCAATGGTGATAATCTTCTCAACCTTTGGATTTGGATTTTTGTATTCATTGTACATCAATGTCATACCGCCAACGGAATGCCCAATGAGGTGTTTGGGATTGTATTTGTTCACCATGTGGTGCACAGCTTGTTCGTAGAGAGGTACATAGAGCAACTTACCCGAAGAATATCCATGTGAGGGGGCATCAAATGCAATGATGTTAAAATTGGCTTCCCGGAGTTTTTTGATGAGATTTCTCCAGCGAAAGGTATTGCTTTCCCATCCATGGACCAACAATACGGTTTCCTTGTCACCGGGCCAATGATAGGATTGTAATTGATGTCCGGCTACTTCTTCAACCTCGTGTTTTGCATCTTTCAAATATTCTTCCTGCTGGGGTTGTACCCTTCCTTTCCGAACGGTGCAAAACAAACAGAAAGCTCTGTGCGCTGCTTTTTTTGGGGCTACCAGCGTATAAACGTTAAAATATTGTCCGTAGGCCAATGGAGCTATTTTATTCAACAGTTTTTTCATATCGGTTACTTTTTGTAACTTACTCTTATTTAGAAACTAAAATTACATATTCATTTTTAAAGAAAAAAGAAGTCACCAAACCCCAACTAAGTATGGAAACAGAAACTATTACTGAAAATCAGAAAGTTAGCATGGCAAAAAAGTTGGAAAAAATGTTCGGGCATATAGATTATAAAAATCCACCTGAACTATGCCCTGTAAGAGATGTTATGTCAGTGGCCTCGGACCAATGGAGTGCCTTGATTCTTCTTTGGTTGGGTTACTTTCCGGTTTTGCGATTTAACAAGCTTAAGAAGTTTGTTTATGGCATTTCCAATAAGGTACTGAGTCAACGGTTGAAAGTACTGGAGGCCGATGGGTACATTTCTCGAAATGCTTATGCTGAAGTCCCCATTAGGGTTGAATACAGCCTTACCGAGTTTGGGCAATCCTATGTTGAAAAATTACTGGAACTGACCGAATGGATGCAGACCAACAGTCCAAAAGTAATTGCCAATCGGGAACGCTATGGTCTAATCTAAAAAACCTAAGATTACTCCCAACCGAGCATCAAGTATTTTATTTTAGCCTCATGCGGAATCTGGACAGCTTCTATATCTGTCCTCGTGAATCGTAGATCAGCAGGCAATTCTTCCTTATCAATGGTAAAATACAGGTTGCTTTCTTTTGGAAAGATGACAATGCTGGACAGAGTCGTCACAATTTTTTTTATAGGATATTGCTTTTGAATATCCCCAAACGTGCTTTTTAGACTAATGCCTTTCTCGGTTTTGTAGCGGGAATCCATGATGCGCACATTGGTTATCGTTGGGATGCTATCGGTATTTGGGGTGAGCGTTAACAAATGTTGTCCTCCCTTCTCAAAAATTTCCACTTTCGTATTGTTTGCCCCAATTTGAGCCATGGCAGTATCCCTTACAATGGAGTCTGCAGCAAAAAGGGCATCCAAATCAGAGATTGGTGTGGACTTTGCCAATGGCCCCACACTATTTTCGGTGATAAGAAAAGTGGCTTCTTTTTCACAAGATAAAAATACCAAAGCACCAAGGATGCTCAAGGTGCACAACGCTTTTTTCATAAAATTTTATCGGATTACTTTTTTTAATACTCCCAGGACTCCCCTTATGAACGTGGCACTGGTAAGTACTTTTACCACTGGGTTCATCCTTGTACTTCGTCTGGTTGAAGAGGATTTTCTTGAAGTAGTTTTTTCTTCTTTTTCCTTTTCGGCCTCTTGTTCGGCCTTTTCAATTTTCTCGTTAAGGATTTCGTAGGCACTTTCCCTATCGATTTCCTCATTGTATTTTTTGATCAATCTGGATTTGCCTAAAACGTCTTTGAGCTCGGCATTCGTTAGAATATCCATTCGGCTCATGGGTGCGCGCATCATGGTGGCGGCCAAAGGGGTGGGCCGCCCCTTTTCGTCCAATGCAGAGACCAAGGCTTCCCCGGTTCCCAATGAGGTGAGGACTTCAGCTGTATCATAAAACTCCGAAATGGGATAGTTTTGTGCGGTGAGTTTTATGGCCTTTCTATCTTTGGCGGTAAATGCACGTAGGGCATGCTGTACTTTAAGGCCTAACTGGGCAAGTACATCATCAGGTACATCGGTGGGGTTTTGGGTTACAAAATAAAGCCCTATGCCCTTGGAGCGAATCAATTTTACAATACTTTCTATCTGGTCCAACAGTGCTTTGGAGGCATTATCAAATATTAAGTGGGCTTCATCAATAAAAAGGACCAACTCAGGTCTTTCGCTATCACCCTGTTCAGGAAAAGTGGAATATATTTCGGCCAATAGGCTCAACATAAATGTTGAAAACAATTTAGGTCGGTCTTGGATATCTGTTAGTCTGATGATGTTTACATAACCTCTGCCATTTTCATCAATGCGCACCAAATCTTCAACATCAAAGGATTTCTCACCAAAGAAAAGATCGGCGCCCTGTTGCTCCAATTCTATGATTTTGCGAAGAATGGTTCCTGTGGAACTGGTAGAAATACGTCCGTAGGCTTTCTGGAACTCCTCTTTACCTTCTCCTGTAGCATATTGAAGGACTTTTTTAAAATCCTTTAGATCCAATAAGGGTAGTTTATTATCGTCGCAATATTTAAAGACCACGGCCACGATTCCTTCTTGTGTGACCGAAAGATCTAAGATTCTGGACAATAAAACGGGTCCAAACTCTGAGACAGTAGCCCGAAGACGAACTCCGTCCTGCTCAGAAAGTGACAATATTTCAACAGGAAATCCTTTTGCTTCAAATGGGAGTCCAATTTTTTCATGGCGCTCATCAATTTTTGGATGGCCAGGACTGGGTTGGGCAATTCCGCTAAGGTCACCTTTAAGGTCCATAAGCAACACTGGGATGCCTTTATCCGATAGGTTTTCAGCAAGCACTTGTAGGGTTTTGGTCTTGCCCGTTCCTGTTGCCCCTGCAATAAGGCCATGGCGGTTAAGGGTTTTTAAGGGAATTTTGATATAGGCATTGGTAATGGTCTCGCCGCCCAACATACCTGCTCCAACGGTAATGTAATCCCCTTTGGTGGTGTAACCTTGTTCTATAAGGCCAAAGAATTTTTCTTTGTTGTCCATCGCGATGAATTTGCGATAAAAATAGGGGAATTTTAAGCAAAACAGAAAACCGCATTAAGAAACCTTCTTTACGGGAAGCTAGAGAGGCAGACATGCAGGGCCATCATACTTTGAAACGGTAAGCTCAGACTTCTTTTGGTTTTTCCTTGGCCCCAAAAATGACCAGCCAAAGGCAGGTTCCAATTTCCCCAATACTGGCGGGGATGGTCATGTACCCTGATAAAGCAAAATCCGAGTAATTGGGAAAAGCGATCTTTCCCAAAAAATCCAAGTAATATCCAAGACTGCCCACCATCAAAAAAATACCGAGCAACTTGGGAAGGTAACCTGATTTAAAAACTAAATATCCAAAAGGAAAAAGCCATAGGGCCCAAAAATTTTGACCTAAGAGGTTTCCGTCGCCATATTGTCCCAAATGGAACAGAATCTGTTCTGGAATGGGCCAAGATGGATTTTCAGGAGCATGAATCAATGACAGAACGGCTAATTTATGCAAAAGGATGCTAAAGAAAATAGGGACGGTAGGCAGGGCCAGGGCCACCATGGCCACCGAAAAAGTTTTGTTCACGGTATGAAAGAGCTTGTATAGCACCAATGGCAATAATAGAAAAGCAGTAAAACTGATGGTTTCCGCCACCATGCCAAGCCGAAACAAACTTTCGGAATTCTGAATGTTCTCCAAAGTTTGTTGGGCGTTCTTCCATTCAATAAGTTGAGAAGGGACATACAATAGGGAAAAAATTCCAGCAAGGACCACTATTAAATATAGAAATCCGGCCAAACGGGCAGTACTTTTATGGGTTTTCACGGTAAAGGTTTAGAGGTAAGACGATTAAAAAGAAAAGTTGTTACAGTTTCATATGATGTGTGTTAAGTCTATTTAACTGTATCTTTGCGCCATGGTAAAGAACAATGTTATGGATTTGGTGGACAAGGGTTTGATGCTTCCCTTGATGGAAGAGTTTTATACCATTCAGGGTGAAGGCTTCCATAAAGGAACCGCAGCATATTTTATAAGGGTAGGAGGCTGTGATGTTGGATGTCATTGGTGCGATGTTAAGGAAAGCTGGAATGCTGAGACCCATCCCCCCACGGCAATTGATCAAATTGTGGACAACGCCGAAAAATATTCCAATACCATTGTGGTTACAGGGGGTGAGCCTTTGACTTGGGATATGGGGCCGTTGACCACTGGCTTAAAGTCCAGAAATTTACAAACCCATATTGAAACTTCCGGTGCATATCCTTTGACAGGTGTTTGGGACTGGATTTGTCTATCACCAAAAAAGAACAAGCTGCCTGAGGACGAAATCTACAAAAGGGCAGATGAGCTTAAAATTATAGTGTACAACAAGCACGATTTTATCTTTGCCGAGGAGCAGGCCGCCAAGGTTAAGGGGGATTGTATCTTGTATTTACAGCCAGAATGGAGTGTCCGGGAAAAGATGGTTCCTCTTATTGTGGATTATGTGATGCAACATCCCAAATGGAAGGTTTCCTTGCAAACACACAAGTACTTAAACATCCCTTAAGGTAAGATATTATTATCGCCCCCCGTTGGATTGAAGGTCCAAGATGCACTCAGCATCCAATTGCGGGATTGCAGTCAAACCTTTGGAAACATTACTCCGCATCATTTTGGCCAAGGAACCTCCAAACTGTAGTTCGGCACGCATAAGACAACCTTCCCCATTGCAATGGTTGTTGCCTATTTCGCCCTCTTCCTCGTCAATTTCGGTATCCTCATGGTCTGCATTGACAGGGGTGGTGCCAAGATTTACAAGGCCCAATAAGTGTCCAAATTCGTGGTTTAGGGTAGCTGCCTCTACATCAGCAACAGAAATGAGTGTGCTGTTCCCCACCAGTTCACGTATAGTAGCCTCGTAGATGACCATGGACGTATTTCTATACACAGCTCCAAGGGTCACCAAACCTTCACTTTCATCATCATTTTCAGAAGGGGCATCCGCAAAATAAATATAGATGGCCAATGTGGTTCCATTGTTATAAGCTGTTCTATGTTCACTTTCCAATTTGGCTATCTCTTCGTTGGTAAGGGTCTCTTCATTGGGAGAGGTAAGTGCTTGATAACTGAACTCCACACTTTCCTTAAAGGTCCGCGCCCTTAAAAATTCCTCAAAAGTGGTTATGGCCTCTGCAGTAGGACGAAAACCCGAAACAAAGCCTATTTCAATCAAAAGTTTGTCATAGTTGGAATTGGACAATAGATCATTGGCCGATGCACCAGTAGCCAATAAATTTGAGGTTTTGTTTACTCCATTGGGACCAGTCTCATTGTTTTCGGCATCTTTGGAACAACCCAAGAACAAAAACAATACCGAGAAAAAATAATAGGTGATTCTCTTCTTCATAATGGTGAATATAAGATAAAACGTACTATATCAGGTTCTAGTATCATTTTTTGGTTAGCCTTGCCAGATAATCATAGTGTTCGCCAGAACTTACCAATTCACATACCAAACCATTGCTTAGACATGCATTGAACAACGTATTGAAGTCTAGATAAAGCCACTCAAAAGGAATACTCTTTTGTTTTTTATATTCTAATGTAAAAGTGACTTCTCCATAATATTTGCCACTATCGGGAATCCAATATCCCCCATCCTCATCTTGGTCAAACATATAAATGATGTCACTTGAATCCAACAGTATCTGACCATTGGGCCGCAATAATGAGGCCAAATGCTGTAAAAAGGAACTCAAATTGTCCAAGGTCCCTGCCAGACCTATGCCGTTCATCAATAAAAGTAGTGTGTCAAAAGAGTCTCCCTTAAAATCTTCGATGGAACTATTTACTGTTGATTTTAACCCTCTTTCTTTACAAACTGTAATGACCCCCGCGGAGCTGTCCAGTCCAGTAACATCCATACCTTTCTTTTGAAGATATAGTGAATGTACTCCTGCACAACAACCAATATCCAAGACTCTGCCCTTGGCCAATGCAAGCGCCTTTCGCTCCAAAATGGGCATTTGGTCATAATCCCGGAACAAATACGGCAGTGGAATACTGTCTTTTTCATCCAAGGAAGAATAGGTGGTGATGTCCTCAGTATACTTTCCTTGATGATAATCCTGCAATGCTTTTCCAAAAACATCAGCCATATTGGGGTTTCTTTGGTGCAAAGGTGTGACAATAATTGCAGACTAAGGTTTAAAATGGATAAGTTTGTGTGTTATGATTGATGATCTTGAAGAACTTCCCCAAAAGGCTAGGGAAAAACATACGGAGAACAAAAAGTTTTTCGCAAAATTAAAGAAGAGAGTACCCAAGGATTTGGACTATGTTATGCAGCAATTGCATGTGGAGGAATTTGAGCGAACAGATTGCCTTACCTGTGCCAACTGCTGTAAAACTACAGGCCCTCTTTTCACCAATACGGACATAGAGCGCATTGCCAAGCATTTTAGAATGCGGCCTTCCCAGTTTATTGATCAATACCTTAGGGTCGATGAGGAAAATGATTATGTTTTGCAGGAAGTACCCTGTGCTTTTTTAGGAGCGGACAACTATTGCTCCATTTACGATGTCCGGCCCAAGGCATGCCGTGAATTTCCACACACGGACCGAAAAAAGTTTCAACAAATCAGTAATCTTACCTTGAAGAATGTGGCCATTTGTCCGGCTGCCTTCAATATTGTGGAAGAAATGAAAAGGCGTATCAAGCTTTGATGATTTTTCATATCTTGGGAATATGGAACAGTTAATGGCCTATTTTGAAACCATCCCTTCTTGGCATCGAAGCCTTATTTTGGTGGGTGGAATTACCTTTTTCTGGATTTTGGAGGGCATTATGCCCCTTTTTAGCGTACCGTATAAAAAATGGCGGCACTCCGTTCCCAATTTTTTCTTTACCATGACCACCATTTTGGTGAACTTTCCTTTGGCTTTTTTACTCCTGAAAACTTCGGATTGGGCCGTGACCAATAATTTTGGAATCATCAATTGGCTTCCGGAGATGCCCTTATGGCTCTATGTGGCACTTGGGGTCATGTTCATGGATTTGATCGGTGCCTACACCGCCCATTGGGTGGAGCATAAGGTAAAACCACTTTGGATGGTCCATTTGGTGCACCATTCGGACCATAATGTAGATACCACTACGGCCAACAGACACCATCCTTTGGAAAGTTTGATTCGGTATACATTCACCTTAATCGGAGTTTTTGTTGTTGGCGCTCCCATTGGCATCATCATGTTGTACCAAAGCTTATCCGTGGTGCTTTCGCAGTTCAACCATGCCAATATTAGACTGCCCAAAAAAGTAGATTCAATCATTAGCTGGGTCATCGTGAGCCCGGATATGCACAAAGTGCACCATCACTACAAATTGCCTTACACCGATTCCAACTACGGAAATATTTTCTCCATTTGGGACCGTTTGTTCGGCACCTATATGACCATGGACACCGACCAAATTGTGTATGGCGTGGATACCTTCCCGAATGAAAAGGAGAACAGTAGTATTAAAGGATTGCTAAAGCAACCTTTTCATAAATACAGGCGACCTACTACTGAAGGTTAATCGTAAATCAAATATTTTTCCCGGATTTTTTTGAAAGCGGTAAGGTCATCTTGCCATGTGGCCTTGATTTCAGCTTCGGAGAGGCCTTGCTCAATTTGCTGTTGAAGTAAAGGTGTACCTGCATGTTTGGTAAACCCACTGGTAAGGAAAAACTTGGATTTGTCCAATGTATTGTTGTAAGCATCCATGACCCATTGCACGGAAACCTCGTTCATCCGTTCCATTTTGGAAAGGTCTTTTCCATAACAGGTTTTTCCATCTTCCTTAGGGGTTTTGGACCCAAAATTGGGGGCCGGAACATAGCTGAAATCATATTTGGTACTGTCCATAAAAGAAGCTCCATACCGTTGAAATTGGAATTCCGTTCCCCTGCCTGCATTGACGTTGGTGCCCTCAAAAAGTCCTAAACTGGGGTATAGGGTAATGGCCACATCGCTAGGAAGGTTGGGGGAAGGCCGTATAGGGAGGTGGTAATCGGACTCGTGGGTATAGTTTTCAAGGGTGATAACGGTTAAATCGGCCTTTCTTCCACCTTCCAGCCAATTTTCCCCGTTCAACATTTGAGCGTATTCCCCTATGGTCATTCCATATACTAGCGGAATGGGATTAAGGCCCAAATAGCTTTTGTGTTCTTTCATCAGGGTAGGCCCATCAACGTAATGTCCGTTGGGATTGGGTCTATCCAGTACAATGATGGGGGTGTTGTGTTCAGCGCAGGCTTCCATTACCAGTTGTAGGGTGGCAATATAGGTGTAGAACCTGACTCCCACATCCTGGATGTCAAAAACCATTACATCCAATTGGTCCAATTGCTCTTTGGAAGGCTTTCTGTTTTTGCCATACAGGGAAATAATGGGAAGCCCGGTCTTGGCATCGACCCCGTCCGTGACATGTTCACCGGCATCCGCCTCACCCCTAAATCCGTGTTCGGGGGCAAAGGCTTGTTTTACATCAACCCCAAGTGAAAGTAAGGAATCCACCAAATGGGTGTGCCCTTTATCATTGAAGACCACACTGGTTTGGTTGGCCACGACCCCTACCTTTTTGCCTTGGAGCAAAGGCAGGTAAACTTCCGTTCTATTGGCAGCTACCTTGATTTCCGGGACAGGCTCCGTTTGAACCGTTGCGACTTCGGAATTCTCTTTTTTTTGCTGTTCCCTACAGGAGGAAAGCACCAAAACCAACAATAAAACTGTACTTTTGAAAATGGATAAAATGGGCATTCGTTGAATTTAGAATTGTTTATTACTAAGCGCCTGATTACTGGGAAAGAAGATAAAATTAGTATTTCTGCCCCTATAATAAAAATTGCCATTGCCGCAATTGCCATTGGCGTGGTCATGATGCTCATCGCTTTGGCTACTGGCGTTGGATTGAAACGCAAGATACGGGAAAAGGTGGCGGCATTCAATGGTCATATCCAAATTTCCAATTACGACAACAATATTTCGGAGGTTTCCCTTTCACCCATACCACTCCAGCAGGATTTTTACCCCGAGTTCAAGAATGTGGGAGGGGTAAGGCATGTGCAGGCCGTGGCTACCAAAGGAGGTATCATCCGTACCGAGGATACCTTTGAGGGAATGTTGGCCAAGGGTGTGGGCAAGGATTACGATTGGTCGGTTTTTGCAGAATATATTGTAGATGGCAGGTTACCTAATTTTACTGGAAAGCTTAATGAGGAAGCCTTGGTCTCGAGGACCATGGCCAATCGCCTGCAATTGAAAGTGGGTGACTCCTTCTTTTCTTTTTTCTTGAAGGATGGGGATGCCAATCAAGTACCCAACAACAGAAAGTTTGAAGTTGTTGGAATTTATGACAGCGGTTTTGAAGAGTTCGATGCCACCTACGTTTTTGTGGATATCCGGCACATCCAACGCATGAACAAATGGGATGGGGATCAAATTGGCAATTTTGAGGTCTTTCTCGAAGATTTTGATCAACTAGAAGAAAAGAGTAACGAAATTTATGGAAAAACGCTTTCCAGTTTGGACACCCAAAACATAAAGGTCAAATACTATCGCATTTTTGAATGGATTGGACTTTTTGACTTTAACATCGCCCTAATCATAGGCATTATGATCATCGTGGGCGGAATAAACATGATCACGGCCCTTTTGGTACTGATTTTGGAGCGTACCCAAATGATCGGGATTCTAAAGGCATTGGGATCCGCCAACTGGAGCATCCGAAAAGTGTTTTTGTACAATGCCGCCTATTTAATCACCATTGGATTGTTATGGGGCAATGTGATCGGACTCGGTGTTTTGTTCCTTCAGAACAAATACCGCATGTTCAAGTTTCCCAATCCCGAAGAGTACTATATCGACTACATTCCTGTGTATATGGACGGATCTATGGTTGTATTGTTGAATTTGGGGGTTATGGCATTGTGTCTGCTGATGCTGTTGGTTCCCTCATACATCATCACCAAGATTACTCCAGTAAAAGCCATTAAGTTCGAGTAAGGCAGCCTATTTTTTTGCAACTAAAGGTGCAAAGTGCGAAGGACTATCCAAAAACCTATCTTTGTGTTGACTATGGATTATGCAAACAACATTCTTGAAACTATTGGAAATACCCCTTTGGTGAAACTGAACACGTTGGTGTCGGAATTGCCCTGTCTGGTCTTGGCCAAATACGAGACCTTTAATCCCGGAAATTCAGTCAAAGATCGTATGGCCCTCCAGATGGTGGAAGATGCCGAGGCTTCTGGAATCTTGAAACCTGGCGGGACCATCATTGAAGGTACTTCTGGGAATACGGGAATGGGGTTGGCCCTGGCCGCAGTCATAAAAGGGTATAAAATGATCTGTGTGATCAGCGATAAGCAATCCAAGGAGAAGATAGATATCCTTAAGGCCATGGGTAGTGAAGTACACGTTTGCCCAACAGATGTGGCCCCCGAAGATCCTCGAAGCTATTATTCTACAGCAAAGCGCCTGTCCACCGAAATTCCTAATTCGTGGTATGTGAATCAGTATGACAACCCGAGTAATACAAAGGCTCATTATTTAACCACCGGACCTGAAATCTGGAAACAGACCAATGGCAAGATCACCCATTTTGTGGTGGGCGTGGGAACAGGAGGTACCATTTCAGGAGTTGGGAAATACCTCAAGGAACAAAACCCAGATATCAAGGTTTGGGGGGTGGATACCTATGGTTCGGTCTTTAAAAAATACCACGAGACCGGCATTTTTGATGAGAACGAAATCTATCCATACATTACCGAAGGGATAGGGGAGGATATCCTTCCCAAGAATGTGGATTTTGACATTATTGACGGTTTCACCAAGGTAACGGACAAGGACGCGGCCATATACACCCGTCGTTTAGCTCGCGAAGAAGGGATGTTTTTGGGCAATTCTGCCGGAGCAGCCATCAAAGGAGTACTGCAATTACAGGAACACTTTACCAAAGATGACGTGGTAGTGGTGCTCTTCCATGATCATGGAAGTAGGTATGTGGGCAAAATGTTCAATGACGATTGGATGCGCGAAAAAGGGTTTATCGAGTAAAAATTGATAAATTCGGGGCAAAACATCATATTATGTGGCTCAAGCATCTAATAACCTCAATTGCCCTTATCGTAACATGTTCAATCACTGCACAAAAACTTTCCCGAACCGAAAAGAAGATTGTTTCTTCCATAGAAAAGAATAATTCCGAGGCCATTCAGTTTTTAGAAAAGGTGGTAAACATTAACAGTGGTACTTTAAATGCCGAAGGGGTCAAGGAAGTAGGTATGGTTTTTAAGGATGCCTTTGATGCCATTGATTTTCAGACCCAATGGATAGAAATGCCCAATGATATGGACAGGGGCGGCCATCTATTTGCCGAAACCTCGGGCAAAAAGGGCAAAAAATTACTCCTTATTGGGCATTTAGATACGGTTTTTGAGGAAGATAGCCCCTTCCAGACCTTTGAAATGGTAAACGATAGCATTGCTCATGCCCCCGGTGGCAACGATATGAAAGGAGGCGATGTCATTGTGCTGTATGCCCTCAAAGCCTTGCAGGAAAACGGTCTGTTGAAAGATGCCCAAATCATTGTTGCTTTTACAGGAGATGAAGAAAGTACTGGGAAACCCCTGTCCGTCAGTAGAAAGGATTTAGTGGAGGCAGCCAAGCGAAGCGATATCGCCCTTGGTTTTGAAACGTCCACAGGGTTTAACTATGCCACTGTGGCCAGAAGAGGTGCTTCGGGATGGGCTTTGGAAGTAGAGGGAAAGCGAGCCCATTCGTCCGGAATCTTCAATGAAGATGTGGGTGCTGGCGCCATTTTTGAAATCTCACGTATTCTACACCAATTTTATACCGATGTGAAAGGAGAGGACCTCCTTACTTTTAACCCTGGGACCCTTTTGGGTGGAACCTTTGTTAATTTTGATACTTCCACAAGCAAAGGTGATGTTTTTGGAAAAACCAATGTAGTGGCTCAAAAGGCCATGGTGAGGGGTGGACTCCGATTCATTTCAGAAGAACAGAAAGAACGCGCCCGAAACAAAATGCGCGAAATTGTGGAGCAAAACCTGCCGCATACTTCGGCAACCATCAATTTTACGGATAGTTACCCCGCCATGAAACCCACTGAGGGCAATATGCAATTGCTGAATACCCTGAACCAAGTAAGCTTGGATTTAAAACAAGGCGAAGTATTGGCCTATGACCCGGGAAGAAGGGGTGCAGCCGATGTGTCCTTCGTGGCCCAATATGTGGATTGTCTGGATGGCCTGGGTACCATGGGCACAGGAGCCCACACCCCCGAGGAAACCGTCAATCTTAACACCATTGAAGCCTTGACCAAGCGCACTGCCATCCTTATTTATCGATTGATAAACCAATAATCATGGTCCAGCTTAAAAGTAAAAGTGCCACCGTAGATATAGATGCAGGTGAATTGGTAAGTTTTTTGGTGGACGGCCATGAGTTCATCCATCAAAAGGGAAGCCCTGGTTGGCGTAATGCAGATACCGAAATGTTTCCCATAATTGGGCCGGTAAATGAAGCGGGCTATCATGTTCAGGTGCCAAGGGGAAATGCTGTTCAGGATCAGCATGGATTGCTTCGGGAATTGGAATACCAGCTGATTTCCCAAGCAGAGGATGCTGCGGTTTTTGTCAAAAAGTATCAAGCGGGTACCCCCGTAAACAATTCAAAATATCCAGAAAAATCCCCCAAACCCCGACTTATGTGGCCCTATGGATTTGGGTTTGAAAAATCCTTTTTATTGAAAGGGAACACTTTGGAGATATCCTTTATCATTTCCGGGGAAAGGGATATGCCGTTTATGTTGGGCTATCACCCTGCATTTAAACTGTACACAAAGACTCCTACGCTGGTTGCAAATGAAAGGGAGATTTCCTTGGATGAGGTATTGGATGTGGGAAGTAGGGCATATCAGGTAAAGGACTGTACCCGAATTACACTCAAAGATGAGCATGAGTTGACCATAGAGACGGAGGGCTTTGGCCAGTTCATGTGTTGGACGGAAGTAAGGAACATGATCTGCATTGAACCCATTTCGTTTTACCCGTATTCGGTAAATCAACGGGAACTTTACTTGGGGTTCCAACATTTAAAAGATACTGATGCAGTCTTTAAGGTCCGCATAACAGCTTGAGGTACTTTACCTATTAACTATGGTATCATTTCGAGGGAGCCTGCGACCGAAAAATCTCTTTTCCATCTTAGATTTCTCCCATGCGGTCGAAATGACCAAGGAAAACAAGCTGTCATTTCGAAATGAGTCCCGACAGAAAGCGAGACGATTGAGAAATCTCTTTTCCGTCTTCAGATTTCTCACTCCAGATTTCTCATGTGCACTCGAAATGAAGGTAAGAGCATACAGGCTTATTCGTGCAATCCGTGTCCACCTACTATACTGCGATGCTGAAACCCGTTCAGCATGACGGTTGAGACAATAACTTAAATCGTGTAGTCCTTGTTCCCATGTCATTTCGAGGGAGCTTGCGACCGAGAAATCTCTTCCCATCTTAGATTTCTCCCATACGGTCGAAATGACCAAGGAAAACAAGCCGTTATTCCGCACCTGATGCGGAATCCACCGCAATGCCTTTGTGAATATTCGTGAAATTCGTGTCAACTCCTTACAACACAAAAGACTCCAACTTGGGTAACAAAGCCTCCACAATACGTTGCGTTTCCAAAGTGTGTTTCTGTGGAATAATGTGTGCCTCAATATCTTCCAAAGAAGATACCTCCAGCTCTTGGTCAATAAAACCATACCCTTTATACACCCCTTCTGCAATGAGAACCACCGCGCTTTCCTCTGGATTTCTACCTTTCTCCTTGATGACCCTCACCTCAGATTCCAAGGATTTGGTTTCCAGAATGGCGTTTTTCACTTTTTGGTTGTAATCATCGATGGATTCCTCACCCCGACATATTCCCTCGCAACTGGTAATCTCATGATGGGAACAGGCTGATTGCGTTTGTTGCAGATGGCAATACTTGGGGCATAATGCAAAATTTTTGCACATTTCATGCAAATAGGCCCTACAATCGGTTTGGTTATAAAAAACTTTTATGGGGTTTGGTGCCCCTTTCAAGGAATTATAGGCTAAATGGGTAATCCCATTTCTATCCTCGTACTGAAAAATGGCGTATTGCCTAACCGTTCGTTTTTGGGCCCGGTTGTACAAGGGGAACAAACGTTTAATTTCCGCCGATTCCATAAGTAGTGCCACTAATTCACTGCCCGAAAGTTTAAAATCGATATCGGCCGTTTCACTACAGAGCTGGATTTCCTTGGCACTTTTATCATAAAAATGGCCGAGTACCCTTTTTTTCAAGTTGATGGCCTTTCCCACATAAATGATTTCCCCATTTTGGTTTTTAAAGTAGTAGATGCCCGGTTGGGCCGGGATCTTATTAAAAACCGATTTGGGCAAATGGGGTGGCAAAGTGGCCTCTTGGCTTCGAGCATTGAGAAACTTTTGGAACACAAGTTCCGCATTGGGGGTGTTCAATAGTTTTTGAAACAACAAGGTGGTAGCATGGGCATCGCCTCGTGCGCGGTGTCGGTCCGTTAACGGAATTTGAATCGCGGAGCAGAGTTTTCCCAAGCTGTAGGATCGCAATCCGGGAATGAGTTTTCGGGACAAGCGCACCGTGCACAGTTTTTTTCGGGTAAAGTCCATCCCTATGCTCCGAAACTCCTCTTTAATCACCCCGTAATCAAAATTCACGGCATGGGCCACAAAGATGCAGTCTTGCGTCAGGGCCAGAACCTTTTCTGCAATTTCAGGGAAAGTGGGAGCATTTTGCACCATCTGGTCATCAATTCCCGTAAGTCCGGTGATAAAATACGGAATGGGGCATTGCGGATTCACCAAGGAAGTGAATTCCTCCACAATCTGGGTACCATCAAACTTAAAAATGGCAATTTCGGTGATTTTGTTCCCCTTGATTCCGTTCCCAGTGGTCTCTATGTCGATGATGGTATACAACTTCGCAAAAGTTCGAGCATTAAAGTTAGAACTTTTTTAAAGTAAACCCCAAGCAGAAATTTCGGGCTATCCTTCGTTTTGTTGTCGTGCCCGGTCCATTTCCTGTTGGATTTCGGACTGCCTTCTACGAACCGGCTGTACCGACTGTTTTCCAAATCGCCAAGAAATGGAAAGGGTGGCATAACGGGTGTCCCGGTAGCTAGTGAAGGAATCGTCCAGATTGCCAAAAGCGGTTCTTCCAGTGGGGTATTGGTTCCAGAAAATATCATTGATGTTGAACCGTAGGGTCATGGCATCCTTGAACAAGTTTTTCTGGAGTCCCACGGAAAAGGACGAAATGGTCTCTGCCCTCGTAATGCTTCCATAGTGAGGGAAAAGATAAAAGGCCCCGGCCTGCAATCGGTAGCCGTTCCCCAATCCAAAACTGTGGTTGGTATTGAGACTTACCACGGGATTGCTGCGGTCAAAATTAAACCCATTGATGTCTCCATCAAAATCATTGATGGATGCGTTAATGTTCCAATTGCTCTGCCACCAATTGTTGAACTGTATCGGAAGACTGGCCACAAAGGAGTAGCTCTTCAGCCTATCTATGTTGATGGGACGCACGATGACCACCTCTTGGTCTCCATCACGAATAATGGCCATGGTCAAATGATCTTCAGTAATACCTACATTGAAGGCAAAGTAGTAACGCTGCTTAAAGGTATAATTGACCTCACTCACCCATGTGAACTGGGGTTGCAGATAGGGGTTCCCCTCACGGTAGGTGTTGGTGTTCACAAAGGTTCGGAAGGGATTGAGCTGGCCATAACCGGGACGGTCAATACGCCTACCCGCCGATATGCCCAAGGTATGCTTTTCGTTAAAAGTATAGTTGTAGGAAGCCGTGGGAAACAGGTTCAAATAATCCATTTTGTTGACCGTGTTAGTGGTAACCTGGTTGCCAATAACAGAGGTGTTTTCAGCGCGTAACCCTACTTGCGCATTCCATTTTTCACGGTTGATATTGTAGCTCACATAGCCCGCATATATATCTTCATCATAGATGAAATGGTTGCTGAGGTTGGTATTTGGGGTGGTGACCCCGTTGTTTTCATTCACATAGGCCAGGTCGTTATCCGATTTCACCCAAGTGTTTTTCCAACCGGCTTCAAATCGGTCCCCATTTTTTAATGGGAGCTCATAATCCACGGTAATCCCGGTAAGGTTAAGGAAACCGTCAACATCTCCCAAAAGAATATCTTGGGCAGTAGTGTTGCTTTCAAAAAAGTCAAAATTGGAGACAAACTTCTGGTCGGACCAATTGCTGTAACGGGCATGGTCAAAATTAAAATTGAGGGCACTTTTGTTCGCAAAGTTGTGTCTGGCGTTAAGGTTGGCTGTAAACTGGTTCCATTCGGAGGCAATATCTGTGTCCGTGTTCTCCTCCGAAATAAGTTCCCAGTCCGTATTGTACCCTAATACATTGCTGGTAGAGATGTTCTCGGTTTTATTGTTGAGTCCAGTGAACAAGACCCCGAGCGTGGTCTTGTCACTTACCGTATAGTCAATTCCAAGTCTTCCGGTATGGGTTTTTAAGGGCAGTTCAAAATCGTTTTGAAGGTCATAATAGCCTTGAGGTTGGTCCCCGTCCAAGAATATCCTATCAATGACAATTTCTTGATATTGGTTGCGGTCGGTATATGAATACTGACCGTAGAGGTTCAATTTTTCAGTCCTATGGTTAAAGTCCATGGCACTGTTCCATCGGAAATAACGCCCGTATCCCGGACTCAAGGTAAGGCTTCCGTTGGTACCATAAAGTTTCCCTTTTTTGGTGACTATATTGATGATGCCCGCATTGCCCTGGGCCTCATAACGTACCGAGGGATTGGTGATGATCTCTATTTTCTCGATATTGGAAGAAGGCAGGCTACGCAGTAAATTGGCCAATTGTTCCCCTTGTAAACGGGTGTCCTTTCCATCCATATAGATTCGTACCCCGGTACGACCACTAAGGGATATGACATCATCTTGATCTATGATCACCCCTGGGGCCTTTTCCAACAACTCCATGGTGGAGTTTCCCGTGTTAACGATACTGCTCTCTACATTGAGCACCAGCTTGTCCTGTTCTTTTTGAATGAAGGGTTTTTGACCTACCACGGCAACTTCTTCAAGCGCTTGGGTCTGATCTTCCAAAGTTATGTTTCCCAAATTGGTATTGGACAGGTCGGTCACGGTTGTAGTCTGGAAACCTACAAATGAAATGGATAAATAACTGTTTTGAGGTTGTTTCACATCAACATTGAACAGTCCGTCCATATCGGTGATGGCACCTTTTATCAGGGTTGAATCAGACTTGCTCATGGCTACCACATTGGCAAAGGCAATGGCAGCACCATTGGAGTCCACTATTTTACCCTTGAACGAAGTTTGTGCAAACGTTTGACCTACGACTGCAAGAAATAGCAGTACCCCTATTTTTTTAACCATACCTTAGTAGCTATAAGAACTAAAGCCAACTTAAATAGTTGGCTTTAGCATAAATCATCAAACAAAACCATTGTTTTGAAAACAGTGCTAAACTCGTGTTTTCTATCCCTGTTCGTGCAAAATTGATTCCGATTTATCTTTATTTGATGTGAACTTATAAGAAAATGCATTAAATGCTTTGTATTTTGGGAATGGTAATCACGGTTTTAACCCCTTTGGGCATATTCTCAAAATGAAAATCTGATTTTCCGTGATACAATGCCTGCAATCGTTCCTTAATGTTGATGATTCCTATGCCACTATTGGAATAAATGGGATACTTGGGTATTCTTTTACCATTGTTTTCCACCGATAACAAAATGGAGTCTCCTTGGTCTTGGATGGACAGGTGTATATTCAGCTTTTTGTTTTCTTTTGAGAATCCATGTTTTATGGAGTTTTCAATAATGGGCTGTATCAACAATCGTGGAATCTGTTTGTACAGAGTGGACTCCTGTACTTCTCGTGTGATAACCAGATCTTCTTGAAAACGCTGCTTTAGGATGTTGGTATAGTAATCCAGAATTTCCAATTCTTCCCGAACGGTGATAAAGTTCTTGTCATCAATGCTTAAGAATTTTCGAAGCAAGAAACTAATATCTGCCACCATGTCTTGGGCGGCATCCGGATCGTTGGGGATAAGGCTGGAAATACTGTTCAGCGTGTTAAAAAGGAAGTGGGGATTGAGCTGACTTTCCAGGGTTTTCAGTTTAAACTTTATGAGACTGTTCTCCAACACCTTGTTCCGTATTTCTTGATTTTTTACCTGTTGAAGGTAGAAATAGGCATAGATGATCAAGATCATGGAGCTGTAGAGCAAGATGTTGGTGGTGACATTAAAGAAAAAGGTATGGGTGACCTTTTCAAAAAAGCCAAGTTCAATGGTTATCAGTTCGTAAGTGAGCAACAGAGGTGAGATAAATCCAACAAGATAGCTCTGCAAAATACTCAACACAATGTGCAATGGAATGATCTTTGTCCAGGATACCCGTTTCATCAGAAGGTATTTGGTGAGCAAGGAAACGGAGCACATAAAAAGGAGTACAAAGGCCCAATCAACAAGGCTCACCAAAACCAGCCCGGTAAAATCGTTCGTGACGCGCCTTGGACCACTGTACAGAAAGTAAAAGCTCCGCATAAAATCCACAAGGGCAATAAAAGTGTAAAAGACCACCAAATAGATGATCAAAGGTCTCTCCCCGTATTTCTTCAATAGCTTCTTCATGGTGCCAACCCCAATTTTTTTAGAAATTCCTTTTTATATGATTTACTGATTCGGAACAGTTCCTGATCATGCATCCGCACATCCATTTCGTTATAATCTGAATGAACAAGTTCCTGCATATGGTCCACATTGATGATGGTTGATCGGTGGATCCGTACAAAGTTGGTGGCGTTTAACTGTACCAAAAGATTTTTAAGGGATTCCCTAACGGTATAGGTTTTGTCTACACTGTGAACATCCGAATAATAGCTGGAAGCACAGATATACTTGATGCGTTCCTTGTTCAAAAAAACAGTTCGGTTGTTCTCTCGAATGGGAAACCGGGAAGCCATAGTGTTTGGAGAGCTTCCAATATTACCTTGAATATCCAATAAAAACTGCCTCATATCGGTTCCATAATTGTTGAGTTTCATCCGTTCCTCAATACGATCTAGAGTTTCAAAAAATCGGTGATTTTTGAAGGGTTTTAGTAGAAAATCCAAAGCATAATTGTTGAAGGCCTGGATGGCATAGCTGTCATAGGCTGTAATGAAGATGATCAAAGGCATTTTCTGTAGGTTCAGGTTTTGGAGCACATCAAAACCAGTTAAGTCTTTCAGTTCCACATCCAAAAAAAGCACATCGGGCCCAACGGTGTTGATTTGTTGGATGGCTTCTTCCCCATTGGCACATTGCGCTTCAATATGGAATTCCTTTCGTGTTTCCAATAACTCAACAATTCGCTGTCGCGCCAGCAATTCGTCATCTACAATGATTACTCTATAAGCCATCCATGCAATTTAGGCGAAAATAGGGAACATTTACCGCATTGATTGCGAAAACTAATTGCTCCATTTCATGATAAAGGTGTTTCAAATCAGATACTTGTGTGCCTGCATCAAAAAAAAGTGTCTTCAATTCTTTTTAAAAAGAGGGATGCTATCATCAGCTAAATTTAGCGGGAAATGTCAATCAAATCAATCAAAAAACGACAGTCATCACTTATATCAACAACAATCCATTGGGATTGGGGTCAATGCAGGCTGGTGCATAAAACTATTACATGGGAAAGATTTTTTTGTGGCTGGCTATTTTGCCGGCTTCTATTCAGGTCTTGGACGCCCAGATCATTGAAAAAAAGAAATATAACACCAATGCCATTCAAGATGGACGAACTCCCGTTATTGACGGAGCAATAGACGACCCAATATGGGATATTGTAGAATGGGGCGGTGATTTTATAGAGGTTCGCCCAGATGAAAACACGCCACCTACCTTTCAAACCAAGTTCAAGATCATTTACGATACCAAATATATCTATTTTGCCATAAGGGCCTTGGATGCTGAGCCGGATAGTATTGTTCGGCGGATGGGCCGTAGGGATACCTTTGATGGCGATTGGGTTGAGGTTAACATTGACAGTTACCACGATCTTCGGACCGCATTTTCCTTTACGGCAACTGTAGCTGGGGTTCGTGGGGATGAATTTGTTTCCAATAATGGGGACGATTGGGACAGTAGTTGGAACCCCATTTGGATGACCAAAACCCAGATAGATGATGAGGGTTGGACCGCCGAAATCAAAATTCCTTTAAGTCAGCTGCGGTTTAATGCGGATAAGGAGCAGGTCTGGGGGCTCCAGGTTTTAAGGCGTTATTTTAGAAATGAGGAACGCTCCGTTTGGCAGCGTATTCCCCAAGATGCCCCAGGCTGGGTCAGTGAGTTTGGGGAACTCCATGGATTAAAAAACCTGACTCCGCAAAACCAGCTGGAAATACAGCCTTTTACGGTAACGCAGCTAAAAACCTATGAAAAAGAGGAGGGAAATCCCTTTAGGGATGGCAATGATTTTAAGTTGAATGGGGGAGTGGATGCCAAGATTGGAGTGACCAATGACCTTACCTTAGATTTGACCGTGAACCCTGATTTTGGACAAGTGGAGGCCGACCCATCGGCTATTGCCTTGGATGGCTTCCAGATATTTTTTCAAGAGCGGCGTCCTTTCTTTGTGGAGAACAAGAACATTTTTGATTACAGATTTTCACATGCCTCGGACAATCTATTTTATTCGAGGCGCATAGGAAGGACCCCGCAAGGATACCCCAGTGTGTCTGGCGACCAATATGTGGACCGACCGGGAAACACTACCATTCTTGGTGCGGCCAAATTTTCGGGAAAGACCAAGAATGGGTGGTCCATAGGTGTTATGGAAAGTTTAACGGCCAAGGAATATGCCGAAATTGACACCAATGGGGAACGAAGCGAGGAATTGGTGGAACCGCTTACCAATTATTTTGTGGGGCGATTACAGAAAGACTTTAACAACAACAATTCATACGTAGGGGGTATCGTAACGGCCACCAATCGGTTTGATGTACCCGACCAACTCAATTTTTTGCATACCGACGCCTATTCGGGTGGGTTGGACTTTAAGCACCAATGGAGCAACCGGAACTACTACCTCATGGGCTATTCCATTTTTAGTAAGGTAAAGGGGAGCAAGGAAGCCATTGCCGCAACCCAAAATACCTTGACCCATTTGTTCCAACGCACCGATGCGGGTCACGTGGAAGTGGATACCACCCGAACCTCATTGGCGGGAACCGGAGGAAAATTGGAGTATGGAAAAGTGGGTGGTGGCAATTTGCGCTATACCATTGGCGCTTTTTGGAAATCCCCAGAGCTCGAAATCAACGATATTGGATTTTTGCGTCAGACCGATGAGTTTCGCCAATACAATACGGTGGCCTATGAGTCTACCCGTCAGATGGGAAAGTTTAGGAGAGTAGGGGCTAATTTTAATTACTTCAATAGTTTTGATTTTGAGGGGAACCGAAACCGCATGCAATACCAATTTGGGGTGGATGGCACTTTTTTGAACAACTGGGGCTTTGATGTGGGCGGGGGGCATATTCCCATCAATTATCGTACGGCGCATTTGCAGGGCGGTCCACGATTTAAGCTCTCACGGGAAAACTTTGTCTGGTTTACTGCTAGTACAGATTTACGAAAAAAACTGCGGTTCAGTGCCGATTTGCTCTATTCGGAAGCCAAACAGGGTCACTTTACCATTTTTGAATTTACGGGCGGGGTTACCTATCAGCCCTCCAATGCGTTGAGCGTATCCTTTAGTCCACAATATGCCAGATATCCCCACAAGACCCAATATGTCACGGAGACCCAATTCAATGGGATGCCCAGATACATTACTTCGGAAATAGATAACAAAACATTGAGTGCGGCCATTCGGGTGAACTACACCATAAATCCCAACCTCACCATTCAATACTATGGGCAACCTTTTATTGCCAGGGGGCGGTATTCCCATTTCAACTACATCACCAATCCGGTGGCAGAAAACCTTTTTGATCGCTATCAATTGCTGGAAGAGGGACAGTTAGCCAAGCAGTTGGATATGGGAATGTATATGGTGGATGAAAATCTGGACGGAACCATGGATTATAGTTTTGATGATCCTGATTTTTCCTTGGTGGAGTTTCGTTCCAATTTGGTGGTACGTTGGGAATACATCCCGGGGTCTGAGCTGTTTTTGGTCTGGTCGCAGGGGATATCCAACTTTATAGACCCTTCGGATAGTTTGACACGCGGATTGGAATCGGGCATTTTTGGACAAAAACCGGAGAACATTTTCTTGATGAAACTCACCTATCGATTGGCTTTATGATCATATCAAACCATAAAAAGGGAACTGAATGAAAAAGGCAACAAACCTAATCTTGGCAGTATTGATGCTATTGAGTTGTGGACTAAAGGTAACCGCACAGCATACTCAATATGCCATGGGCATTGTGTTTCGGGAAACCCCTTTTGCCGATATCAGAGGGGCCAAGATGGTGGACAAGGAGGATGTGGGCAACAAGAAACACTTTGAATTGGATTATGATGAAAAGGGAAGGTTGGTGGAGTGTCGCTATGTACTCAATGGTAACCTGGTTCCGTTTTCGGACCGATTTGTACGGGCACCCAAAATCAAAATTAACTATCAAGAAAATGAAGAAATTCGAACATTTTACAACGAGTTTGGTCACCGAACCTTGGTTTCAGGAGATGTGTACGAAGCAAGGTTTGTCCTGAATGCGGAAGGAGAGAGAACGGGCCTGACTTTCCACAATATTGAAGGGAGCATCATTGATAATGATTTTGGCATAGCCAAATACGTTTGGGAGACAATGCCCAATGGCGATGTGATGGAATGGCGCTATAACATCAGGGATGAGTTAGTCCGAAACCGCCCAGAGTTCCAATACTTTGTGACCCTGTTCTCCTATAATGCACACGGTCTACTGGCCCAAATGACCAATTTGGGAAAAGAAGGTAAAACCCCCACACCCGATGAGGCAAATGTGATCACTACCAAAATTCGATATAATGCCAGCGGACAGTTTATGGAATGGTCCAACTATGATGGGGAAGGTAGATTAACACGGGGTATGACCAATATTGCTAAAATAGCCTATATCCCTTCTGATTTTTTTTCGGAACAGGAAGCCGCTTTCATTGATCAGAACAATGAGCCACAGCTCACCAATTGGGGGGTGCATAAAGTGGTATATCGTTTTGATGAATATGGGAATGAAGTGGAACGGACTTTTTTGGATACGGAAGACAGGCCCACCAATTCCAACAGTGGTATTGGAATCATCAGAGCCACGTATAGCTCTGATGGAAGATTTTTGGCCACAAGGTCTTTTTTTGATAAGGAAGGAAACCCCATAGGACTCGGCGCGAATAAAATTCACGAATATAAAACCCAATTTGATGCAGAGGGGCGACCTGTCCGTGGTTCTTATTATAATCTAGAAGGCAAAATGGTCAATGGTTCGGGAGGGTACGCCATTGAAGAAAACCATTTTGATCAAGAAGGAAGGTTGGTGGAGCGTATCTATTTGGATGCTGATGGAAATCCAGTCAACAATACCCAAATAGGAGTTCATAGATTTGAATATCGATATAAAAATGGAACTGATATGGAGGCGGTCAATACGTATTCCGTAAACGGAAAAAAGACCCAGCCCAATTGGAATCCCAACCACTAAAATTTGAAGTCATGAAAATAATCAACGTATGCAGTGTATTGGCCATGGTACTACTCATGGCATGTGGCCAGACCCAAGAACCGCTTCCCCAAGTTTTGGAGACGTGGAAACAACAAATTGCCGATGCCGAGGCCGCTTTTGCACAAATGGCCAAGGAAGAAGGCATGAACAAGGCCTTTGTGGCCTATGCCGCCGAAGATGCCGTTCTCATGAGAAATAATCAACTCATTGAGGGCAAGCAGGCCATTGCCGATTTTATGCAGAACCAAACCTCAAAAGGACTGGCTTGGAAACCGGAATTTATCGAAGTCTCCAAATCTGGAGACCTAGGCTACACCTATGGGTACTATACATTTTCCTATGAAGATGCAGAAGGCAATCCGGCGGAGGCCAAAGGCGTGTTCCATACCGTTTGGAAGCGCCAAGAGGATGGTTCATGGAAATTTGTTTGGGATTGATATCGAAAAAAAATATAGTAACAACTCAAAAAATGAACATATGAAAAACAGGATGATGGCAGTTTTAGCCCTAACGGCTACAACCATGGCCTTTGCACAGGGGAAACAACAGCTCCAAGACGATTTTTATACCTACGTGAACCACCAATGGTTGGACAGCACGGAAATCCCAGCAGCCTATGGCTCTTGGGGGAGTTTCCATGAGGTCTATTTTAAAAACCAGGACCGCATAAAGGGAATTTTTAAAGAACTAACAGAGAGCAATGTACCTTATGAAAAGGGTTCAACGCAACAGATGGTGACCGATTTCTATGCCAGTTGTATGGATACGGTGCGATTGGAGAATCTGGGGTTGAAACCCCTTAAAGCGTACTTGGACAAAGTGGACCAGATCACCACCAAAGAGGATTATTTAGCACTGACCGCACAACTATATACCAAAGGTATTCAAGCGCCCATTGGGACCTACACCGTTCTGGATGCCAAGAACAGCTCCGTGTACGCCCTTTATCTGAGTCAGTCTGGATTGAGTTTGGGCAACAGGGCCTACTACTTGGAAGACAATCCACAGTATCAGGAGTTTCGGGATAAATACCTGGAACTGATGACGGATATTTTCAAAATGCTGCAATTACACCAAGGAAAAGAAAGGGAAGCGGCCCAAAAAATCATCGAGATGGAAACCCGGATGGCCCAAATGCATAGAAGCCCGGTCCAACTTCGGGATTCGGAAAGAAACTATAACAAAAAAACCATGGCCGAGCTCAACCAGCTTACCTTCAATGTGGATTGGCCCAAGTATTTTAAGGATTTAGGGTTGAACAAGGAAGTGGATTATGTTATCGTGAACCAACCCGAGTTTTTGGCCATGTTCGACCGGATGTTGGATGATTTTTCCATTGCGGATTGGAAAACGTATATGCAATGGAAAGTGATTCGGGGAACAACCCCCATGTTGAACAATGCCATCCGAGATCGAAGCTTTGCTTTTTACCAAACCACGTTGAATGGGGTGGAAGAGGAGTTTCCACGTTGGCAACTGGCACAGAACTCTACGGACATAAATTTAGGGCAGCCCTTGGGCAAGCTCTTCGTGGAAAAGTATTTTCCCAAGCGGAACAAGGACAAAATGATCGGACTCATCGATAATTTGAAGCAAGCATTCCATCAACGGATAAACCGATATACGTGGATGACCGAAGAGACCAAGATCCAAGCTCGCCATAAACTGGATAAAATGGGGGTGAAAATAGGATATCCCGATGAATGGTTGGATTATACTGCAGTGGACATCAAGGCCGATGATTACTTCGGAAATGTGATTCGGTTAAGGGAGCATGACTATTTAAGGCAATTGAACCGTTTGGGGGGTGAGGTTGACCCTAATGCCTGGGGCATGACCCCGCCCACGGTCAATGCGTATTTTTCTGCCTATCGGAATGAAATTGTCTTTCCCGCAGGGATTCTTAATCCACCTTTTTTTGATTATGATGCCGATGATGCTACCAATTATGGCTCGGCAGGGGTTATCATTGGTCATGAGATTACCCATGGATTTGATGACAATGGCAGCCTGTATGATGCCGATGGAAACCTGAAATCCTGGTGGACCCCGGAGGATAGGGAACGGTTTGAGGCGAGGGCCAAGAAGATAGAAGAGCAATACGATGCCTATGTGGTGTTGGATTCCATCCATGTGAACGGCAAGCTTACCCTGGGAGAAAATATTGGCGACTTGGGCGGCTTGGCCATTGCCTTTGAAGCCATGAAAATCAATCAGGCCGAAAAAGGTGCCCAAGTCATCAACGGACTAACGGATGAGCAGCGATTCTTTCTCGCTTATGCCAAAATGTGGCGAGGTAAGTATAGGGACAAGGCCTTGGAAAACCTGGTAAAGACAGATACGCATTCCCCTAGTTTTTACCGGGCCAACGGTGCACTCTCCAATTTCGAGGAATTCATCAAAGCTTTTGATATTCTCAAAGGCAGCAAAATGCGGCGTGAGGAAATCATAACTATTTGGTAGGGTTGTTATTTATGTTCATGAAAAGGGCCCAGCCATTGGTTTGGGTCCTTTTCTATTGAAATTGGGCCCTGTATTGGGTGGGGGTACACCCCTTCAGTTCCTTGAATTTTCTATTGAAATTGGCCAAGTTGCTAAACCCACACTGTTCAGAAACCAAAGAAATGGGGACTTCGGGTTGCCCGATGATACGTTTGCTGGCATTCTCTATCCGTATTTCAATCAAAAATTGAAAGAAAGTCTTGTTGGTACGCTTTTTAAAATACTTGCAAAAGGCATTCTTGCTCATGTGGGCCTTTTCCGAAATGTCTTGGAGGGTGATGTGTTCATGGTAGTGTTCCATGACGTGATCGAATACCTTGTTCATGCGTTTTCCCTCATCGTCCGAAAAAGCCTTGTTGTACACAAATGACGAAAGAGGTTGGATTTGGGACTTTGTTATCTGACTAATGATCATAAGCAAGGAAGCAATCCGTTCCATTTTGTTCTGTTGCCGTAACTGCTTAAAAAGAGCGATGGTATTTTCCTTTGGGGCGACCACTTTCATCCCGTATACCGATTGTTGAAAGAAAAGGTTACTGGCGGCAAGGTCCGGAAGGTCAAAAAAATCCTTTCCAAAAGAACCTCGGTTGAAAAACATCGTGCGCATGACGGATGTATTCGTGGTATGGGTATCACTTCGAAAAACATGGGGTACATAACTTCCTATGACCAAAATGTCGTTGGTCTTATATTCATTGATGGAATCTCCAACAATGAGGGTGCCTGCTCCCTTTTCAATATAGCTTATCTGGATCTCTGCATGTTGGTGGAGTTGATCATAGAACACCTTTTCCCGGTCCTCTTGGTACACCAAGGCTTCATCTTTGGGTTTGGGTATTTTAAAAGGAAGTACTTTCATAAGAATGATACAAAAATCATCATAAAATACATATAAAATATTTTTATAGGATAATATAGTATTGGAATTGGATAATTTTCAGACCGAGGATTGGGCCTGTCTCTTCTAAATTTGTGATTAAAAAATATCGTCATGCTACAATGGAAAGGCGTAATGCCGGCAGTCACCACAAAGTTCACCGCCAATGACCAATTGGATCTTGACATGTTCGAAAAGAACATCAAGGCACAGATGGAGGCAGGTGTCCATGGAATTATCCTGGGAGGTACCTTAGGGGAAGCCAGTACCCTTGAACCAGATGAGAAAGAAATCCTGATCAAAGCCTCCTTGGCCATAGCGGATGGAAAAATACCTGTGGTCATGAACGTGGCGGAGCAAAGCACCAAGGATGCTATTGCCATGGCGCAACAAGCAGAAAAAGCCGGTGCAGACGGACTCATGGTATTGCCCCCCATGCGGTACAGGGCCACCGATTTTGAAACGGTGACCTATTTTAAGGCCATTGCCAACAACACTTCGCTGCCTATAATGCTCTACAACAACCCTGTGGATTATAAAATTGAGGTAACTTTGGATATGTTGGAAGATTTGCTGGAATGCAGCAATATCCAAGCGATAAAGGAATCAACAAGGGATATTACCAATATCATCCGATTGCAGAACCGTTTTGGGGACCGCGTAAAAGTGTTCACGGGTGTAGATACTTTGGGGCTGGAAAGTCTGGCCATAGGGGCCGATGGCTGGGTGGCCGGTCTGGTCTGTGCCTTTCCAGCCGAAACGGTGGCGATTTATGAATTGGTAAAGGCGGGAAGAATCAACGAGGCCCTTGAAATTTATAGATGGTTCATGCCCTTGTTGGAACTGGACATCAGCCCACAATTGGTGCAGAACATTAAATTGGCCGAAGTGGCCACGGGCATAGGTACGGAAAATGTGAGGCTACCCAGACTGCCTTTGCAGGGTGGGGAAAGGCAGCGGGTGTTGAAGATCATTGAAACAGGCCTAAAGAATAGACCGGTATTACCCGATTATAAAAATCTCCGCAGCAACGCATAATGATTACAGGCAAAAACTACATTGGAAACAACTTGAGTGGGAAAGGGGATGTGAAATTCACGACCTTGAACCCAAAATTGAACACGGAGAACCCTTCAACTTTTGTGGAAGCCACCACTGAAGAAGTGGATATGGCCGCTGAATTGGCATGGGATGCTTTCAAGACGTACAGGAAGATTCCAGGAAAGCAACGGGCGACATTCTTAAATGCCATTGCGGATCTTATTTTGGAGTTGGACGAGGAATTGGTGGAAAGATATATTTCCGAAACCGGACTTCCCGAAGGAAGGGCCAAGGGCGAGCGCGGACGCACCGTTTTTCAATTAAGGTCTTTTGCAGAGCTGGTTGCCCAGGACGATTGGCGGGAAAATACATTTGATGCGGCCGAACCGAACCGAAAGCCCATTCCCAAAGTCGATTTAAGAAAAGCCTTGATTCCCATGGGACCTGTGGCTGTATTTGGGGCGAGCAATTTTCCTATGGCCTATTCCACGGCAGGAGGGGATACGGCAAGTGCCTTGGCGGCAGGGTGCCCTGTAATCGTAAAGTCGCATCCCATGCATGCAGGTACCTCGGAATTGGTAGCTTCGGCCATTGTCAAGGCGGCCCAAGAGACTGGAATGCCCAATGGGGTATTTTCTTGTGTCAACGGAGGTGTGGACGTAGGCGTGAACTTGGTCAAACATCCCAAGGTAAAGGCGGTAGGGTTTACCGGAAGTATCACGGGCGGTCGAGCACTGTTCGATTTGGCCTCGCAACGGGAGGAACCTATTCCCGTTTTCGCGGAAATGGGGAGTATCAACCCCGTGGTCATCACCCCCAAGGCCATTTCCCGAAGGGCCGATGAAATTGCCCAAACCTATGCGGATTCCATTACATTGGGAACAGGACAGTTTTGTACCAATCCGGGATTATTGCTGACCATCAAGGACGCCAATACACAAAACTTTGTTGAAACATTGGCTGAAAAGACCGTGGCCATTTCACCACAGTGCATGTTGCACCCCAATATAAAAAGGGGGTACGAGAAAAATGGCGAGGAGGTGACATCGCAAAAAGGTGTGGAAAGTATGGCCAAAAGAAGTGAAGATGTGAAGGTCAATGATGCCCCAGCAGAAGTTGCCACAGTTTCAGGGACCGATTTTTTGAACAACCCCAAAATGCATAAAGAGGTTTTTGGACCTTTTTCATTGGTGGTACAGTGCAAGGATGAGGAAGAACTCCTTCAGGTCATTGAAAATTTGGAAGGCCAGTTGACCGGAACCTTGATTGCTGAAAAAGATGATAATTTAGATTTGGAAACCTTGGTCGATGTACTCCAAAACAGGGTAGGGCGTATCATTTACAATGGTGTTCCCACCGGGGTCGAGGTGTGTGCCTCCATGCAGCACGGCGGACCCTATCCGGCATCCACGGATTCAAGGTTCACTGCGGTGGGCATCCATTCCATCAAAAGATGGGCAAGGCCGATCAGTTACCAATCCTTTCCCGAAGAATTGTTGCCCAATTACTTGAGGTAAGGTTGTATTTTTAAACACGATATAATTTAGTTGAAGCGCTAGCCGTGGCAAGAAAGACGTTTTTTTGTGTGGATGCCCACACCTGTGGAAACCCTGTACGTTTGGTGGCAGGGGGAGGTCCTATCCTTTTGGGGCAGAATATGAGTGAAAAACGACAGCATTTCCTCAAGGAATTTGACTGGATTCGCAAAGGACTCATGTTTGAGCCAAGGGGTCACGATATGATGAGTGGCAGTATCCTCTTTCCGCCGCATGAGCCTGAAAATGACATTGCAATTCTTTTTATTGAAACTTCAGGCTGTCTGCCCATGTGCGGTCATGGAACCATTGGAACCATCACTATTGCTTTGGAGGAAGGATTGATTCAACCCAAAACCCCAGGAAAAATTAGAATGGAGGCCCCTGCGGGTTTAGTCGAAATCGAATACCAACAGACAGGCAAGAAAGTGGATTGGGTAAAATTGGTGAATGTAAAATCCTATTTGGCGGCCGAAAATCTTACGGTGGAATGCCCCGAGTTGGGAGAAATTACTTTTGATGTGGCCTATGGCGGGAACTATTATGCCATTGTTGATCCGCAGGATAACTTTAGCGGAGTGCATGATTTTTCGGCATCCAAGATCATTCAGTATTCCAAGGTGGTAAGGGAGCGAATCAATGCAAAATATCCCGATAGGTTCATCCATCCTGAAAACACCACCATCAGGGATGTCAGCCACATGATGTGGACAGGAAATCCTTTGGATCCAACCTCCTCAGGGAGAAATGCCGTGTTTTATGGGGACAAGGCCATTGATCGTTCGCCCTGTGGCACGGGAACATCGGCCCGTTTGGCGCAGTTGCATGCCAAGGGCAAGTTGAAGGTAGGGGAGGATTTTATCCATGAAAGTTTTATCGGGAGTAAGTTTATTGGGAGGGTTGAAAAAGAGACTACTTTGACCAATGTCAATGCCATTGTACCCAGCATCCAAGGATGGGCACAAATAACAGGGTATAACACCATCATTATAGATGATGACGATCCCTATGCCCATGGATTTCAGGTTTTGTAGGGCCTTGTTACGTTGATTAAGATTTGATTTTCTTGTCCAATAGTATTTGAAGCTCACTTTTTTTCAATTGACTGTTGAAGTTTTTGACCTCTACTCTCATAAAGGATTTGAATTTGTCATCAACGTCTTTGAGTCTTTTGTTGAAAATGGAGTAAACCTCTCCTTGTTGGTCGGTGGGTCTAAAGTCCACACCATTTCCTGTGATATCACTGGCAAGGGCACTCAAACGACCATATAGTTTCATGGGTGACCGAAATGCATCTTCACGGGCACCGGTCAAATGGATGTCGTACAAGGAGCCTGCAATGGCTTCGGCCATGGACCGGAGTTGTTCCGCCTTTTTAATGTCGTTTTTATTTCGCAACTGTGGAATAATCTCATTCAGTTCGGCCCGAATGGATTCAATATCATTGATCATGGTCACCGCCACGTTTATGGCATCCCTGAGCTCTAGGGAAAAGGCTACTTGTTTTTGGATATCTTCCAAGGTCCCTTCGGTGGAAGGGTCTTTCAGAACCTCCACTTCCCGGACATATGCTGTTTCCCCAACGATCAATTTTACTTTATAGGTGTCGGGAACCACTCTGGGCCCGTATTGTCCCCGCATCAAATCCAAGTCCCAGGTGACCAAGGGACGCCAACCCTCGCCGTTCAGTTGTACCCAAGGTCGGCCAGGGGGAGTGGATTGCAATTTGGGTTTGTAAGTGGGTTCGTATCTAAGGTCCCACATCACCCGGTGTATACCCGCATCATTCTTTCCTTGTAGCGTACGCACAATCTCATCATTAGAGGTAAGAATCTCTATTATCACTTTTTGATCGGTACTGTCCTTTAAAAAATAGTTGATGTCTGCCCCATAGGTTGGATTGGTCCCAGCGCTGAGACTGGGGCCATCGGTCTTTATGCTTTGTTTTTCCTGAAATCGATAAGTGGGTCGTATGCTGAACAGATGGGCATCCTTGCCTTGGGCATTCATGTCGTATTCACGTAAGGGTGAAATGTTGTCCAGAATGTAATACCCTCGGCCATAGGTTCCCACGACCAAATCATCAAACCGTTCCTGTATTTCCAACCAATAGACTGGTGCCGGGGGCAGATTGTTTCGCAGACGCATCCAATTTTGCCCATCATTGGTACTCACATAGATGCCATTGTCCACTCCCAAATAGAGCATGCCCTCCCTTTTGGGGTCTTCCTTGATCACATGGGCAAAACTATGGACGGATTTGGGCACGGTTCCACTGACCAACTTCCAACTTTGACCATAATCCGAAGTTTTGTACACATACGGGTCAAAATCACCCATTTGGTGAAGGTCCACAGTTATATATACGGTACCTTTTTTAAATCGAGAAACCTCAATATTGGCAATGGTGCCCCATTTGGGGAGGTTGGGAATGTTTTGGGTCACATTGGTCCAAGTTTCTCCATCGTTTTGGGTCAAATGTACCTGTCCGTCATTGCTGCCGGTCCAGATGTGTCCCGGTTCCAATTTGGACTCCGCAATACTGAAGAGCGTGGCGCCATCAAAAGTCATTAGGTTATCAATGGCCACCCCGCCTGAATTTTGTTGGTGTGTCTTGTCGTTTAAGGTCAAATCGGGACTAATGACCAGCCAGCTTTGTCCGTCATCATCACTTTTATGCACAAACTGGCTCCCTACATACACCCGATGTGGGGTATGTGGCGAAAAAGCCAACGGAAAGTTCCAATGCCATCGGTATTTTAATTTGCCGGGTTCCCATCCATATCCGGCTTCGGGCCAAACACGCACATCACGTGCATGGCCAGTTCGGGCATTATACCGTTGAAGTCCGCCATCATAGCAACCGGACCAAACAATATCATTGTCAAAAGGGTCGGGTTGGGCAAATCCACTTTCGCAACCTCCCACACCTTCCCAAAGACCAAGCGGAATATAGCCTTGGAGGCTATTGCTGGGTCCCTTGTACGAATATCCATCCTGACGGTTTCCATATACATTATATGGGATTTTGTCATCAACCGCAGCGTGGTACATTTGGGCAATGGGCAACACTATACGTTGAAAACTTTTTCCGTGGTTAAGAGTAATACTCGCTCCACCATCATGGGCCACCATCATGCGGTCAGCATTAGTAGGATCTAGCCAAATATCGTGATTGTCGCCACCTGCCGCGTACCCTCCAGTGATGCTTTTACCGGCATCCGTAGAGGTGCTGAACTTTACACTGGCAAAATAGATTTCGTCCGGGTCTGCAGGGGAAACGGCCATACGGGTGTAGTACGGTGCCCTTTCGGCAATATCATGGTTTTGGGTTTGAAGGGTCCATGTATTCCCAAAATCCTCGGAACGATACAGGGCGGGACTGTCAATTTCGAAAAGGGCGTAGACCACATCGGGCTGGGAAGGGGCAATGGCCACAGCTGTTTTCCCAACGGGCTGGTCTTTTCCTCCAGGCAAGCCGTACTTGGATAAGGGTTCCCAAGACTTGCCGCCATCGATGGTGCGGTATACCCCGCCTCCTGGACCACCACTGTTCAGCCCCCACGTATTGATGTGAATCGACCACATGCCTACGAGCAGTCGGTCTGGATTTTTTGGGTCGATGGCCAGTTCTGCCGCTCCTGTATGCTCATCGATGAACAAAATCTGTTTCCATGTTTTTCCACCATCAGTGGTTTTGTACACGCCACGTTCCTTTTGGGGGCCGTAGGTATGGCCTAGTGCAGCGACATAGACAATGTCCGGATTGGTGGGGTGAATGATTACCCGACCGATGCGCCCCGATTTTTCAAGACCCATTTTTTTCCAGGTTTTTCCTGCATCTTCAGACTTGTAGATGCCGTCACCCATGGCGTGTGCAGGACGTATGACAAAAGTCTCGCCCGTTCCTACCCATACGATGTTGGGGTTTGAAGGAGCCAAAGCCACCGACCCAATGGATGAAACCTCTTGGTTATCAAAAATGGGATTCCAGTTAATACCGCCATCCGTGGTTTTCCATAATCCGCCAGAAGCTGCACCAATATAATTAACCATGAGGTCTCCCGGTACTCCTGCTATGGCAATGGTTCGATTACCTTCTGGACCAATAAAACGGAAGTTGAGGTTCTCAAAAAGTTTGGGGTTCAATTGCGCAAATAAAGAAATTATATTTAATAGGGAAAAGAATAGCAGGACGAACAAAGTTCTCATAATCATCCGGTTTGATGGTACGGTGAACTAATATAGGTAAAAAAGAAGAGGTGGTAAGTGGCATGTTTGCCTCAAAAAAATAGGCAGCTCTTGGCAGATTTATTAGTTTAAAAAATGCCAAAAAAATGCATGAATGAGTAAATTTTTTTTTAAAAACGCATAAAAAATGCAAAAAAATGAAATTTGTATGTGTATGAAAGTAATTTTTTGCTTAATTTGTGCATGTTGTTAATGTAAACAAAGAAGAATGGGGCATGACAAGGTGGGTGTAATAGGAGTTGACTTGGGAGGGACCAAAGTTGCAGGTGGTCTTTTTTTGCTTGATGGCACCCAATTAAAGAAAAAGGTGAATAAGCTTGATGGCAGGGTTGGTAATGAAGTAGGGGTGTTGATAGTCAAGTTGGTCAACGAACTCATGGCTTTGGCCAAGAAGGAAGAATTCTTAATTAAGGCTGTGGGAATTTGCGTTCCCGGAATAAGTGATGGGATTACCCAAACCGTTTGGGCGCCGAACATTTCTGGATGGGAATCTTACCCTTTAAAAAAGGTAGTTGAAGAAGGAATAAATGAAGCAAATGTACCTGTGTTTGTTGATAATGATCGCTCCTGTTCCATTCTTGCGGAAGTGTGGAAAGGAAAGGCGAAAAATTGTGATAACGCTTTGTTCATTACAGTAGGAACGGGGATAGGTGTTGGAATTTTGGCAGATGGCAAGGTGTTGAATGGGGCCAATGGTATTGCCGGTTCCATTGGATGGTTGGGGATGGATGTGAATTTCTCCAATAAAAGCCATCAAGGGGGTAATTTGGAACACTATGCTTCTGGTGGTGGGATTTCTGATCATGCCAAAACACTTTTAAAAGAAAGCCCTGAAATGGAGAGTGCTTTAAGAAGCCTAGATCAAGAAACCCTATCCGCGGAAGATGTGTTTGAGGCATATAGGACAGGTGATTCGGTTGCAGTTTTCGTGCTGGATACGGCGGTAAAATATTGGGGAATGTGTACAGGGAATTTGATCAGCATTTTTAATCCAGAGAAAATCATTTTTGGTGGTGGCGTGTTTGGCCCTGGCTCCCAGTTTTTGGATGAAATCAAATCGGAATCAAAGCGATGGGCCCAACCCATTAGTTTTGGAAAAGTGACCGTGGATGTTTCTGGTTTGGGAGGAGATGCTGGACTTATAGGTGCTGGGTATTTGGCTCTTACATCCTTGAATAAATCAGAATAAGACCTGAATCATTTTCGATGAAGAAAGAGAAGAAATATAATTACAAAGTGGTCTTTGCGGCAGCCTGTTTGGGAATGTTGCTGTTTGGTGTTGTGATGATTTCTTTGGGGTCATTGCTGCCATCCATTTCAAAAAAGATATACCTAAGCAATGTTGAAACCGGGGCCACCCTATCCTTATTGCCATTGGGCATTCTTTTAGGGTCCATTGTCTTTGGCCCTTTGGTGGATAGGTTTGGGTACAAAATTATATTGATCATAGGCGGATTGCTTTCATTTATTGGGTTTGAAGGTTTGGGTGCTGCCACGCAATCCGACTACTTGAAGTGGACTATTTTGATCATTGGGTTGGGAGGTGGAATCTTAAACGGGGCCACTAACGCTTTGGTGTCGGATATCAGTAAGGATAAGCACAGTGCCAATTTGAGTTTGTTGGGCGTTTTTTACGGAGTAGGTGCTTTAGGTGTTCCTGCAGTCGTTGGTTTCTTGCAAAAATATTTAGAGATAGATGTGCTCATTTTTTGGATGGGCATGGGAATGCTGCTACCCGTTGTTCTTTTTGGCATTACAATTTTTCCAAGTCCCAAGAAAGCACAAGGTTTCCCAATTGCGCAAGGGTTGGGGATGTTAAAAGACCCTGTTCTTTTATTGCTGGGTTTTGTTTTGTTCTTTCAGAGTGGTCTGGAGGGAATAGCCAATAATTGGACCACCCTATTTTTGGAGACCGAAAGAGCTTTTGAACCTGCCGATGCATTATTTGTTCTGTCCCTTTTTGTGTGTGGTCTTTGCGCTGCCCGATTACTGTTGGGAAAAATCCTGCGTCAGATAAACCCGTATACCGTATTGCTTTTAAGCGTCTGCATCCTTTTGGGAAGTGCTACGATAATTTGGGCTTTTCAAGCACATTCCCTTTCAATTATGGGTCTTGTTGGCTTTGGGATTGGTCTTGCCGCCGGGTTTCCTGTGATCTTGGGTTACGTGGGGAAAATGTATAAGGAACTAACGGGCACCGCCTTTAGTTTGGTGATTACCATTGCGCTTATCGGAAATGTGCTTAGCAATTACCTCATGGGCTGGGTTTCGCAATACTTTGGAATAGGATTATATCCCGTTCTTCTGGTGGTGTTGGTAATTGCCATGGCTGGGCTGATTCTCGGATTACAAAAAAGATTAAATCAAATTAAATATTAAATACATCTATAATGTTAGCAAAAGAGTGGCTTAACAATGCCAGGAATGTGATGTCCAAAATCGAGGACACTCAAATCGAGAATATTCAAAAAGCGGCCGAAATCATGGCAGATTCCATAGAGAAGGGAAAATGGGTGCATACCTTTGGATGTGGTCATGCCACCCTCCCTATTGAGGAGATGTACCCAAGAATTGGTGGTTTTGTGGGCTTTCATCCCATTGTGGAACTCCCCCTTACCTTTTTTACCAACATTGTTGGACAAATGGGTGTTGATCAGTTTATCTTTTTGGAGCGGGTGGAAGGCTATGGCCGCGAGATTATGAAAGGGCACAATTTTGACAAAGAAGATACCATGTGGCTGTTTTCGCATACGGGCGTAAATGCCGTAAACATTGATATTGCATTGGATGCCAAGGAAAAAGGCATGAAGGTCATAGTGTTTGGTTCGGCTGCGGAAGCTAAAAACAAGACCACTAAACATTCTTGTGGAAAAACATTGTTTGAGTTGGCCGATTTGGTAGTGGATACCTGTGCCCCTGCCGAGGATGCATCGGTTCCTCTAAAGAATCATGTGGACAAAGTGGGCCCAGTTTCTACAATGGCCTTTGTAACAGCTGTTTGGATGACCGTTACCACCGTTGCTGAGATATTGGCGGACAGAGGGGTGAAACTCCATATCCACCCATCTCACAATGTTCCTGGAGATTCAACTTCCAAACAAAGATTGGCAGAAGCGCTGAGTGAGTATAAGAGAAGAATAGCGGGAGTTTAAATAGGGACATGGCGTACTTGATAATCAATGCAGATGATTTTGGAATGAGCGATCATTTCAACGGGCATATTATTCAGCTTTTAGTGGAAAAGAAGATTACTTCCACGACCGTTATGGTTAACCGTATTTCGGATAATCAGGCCGCATCGGTGAAAGAACTCAAATATCTGAATGGATATAGTGACATTAGTGTAGGTCTACATGTAGAATTCACGTATGACAAGCATATGGAACAAGTAAAGGGACAGTACCAGAAATTCATTGATATTTTTGGTATTGCCCCAAGTCATTTGGACGTGCATAAGGAACATTTACATACCAAATACCACTCTATTGTGGCAAAATTTTGTCGTGAGAAGAGACTGTCGTTCCGAAATCACGGAAAGGTGTTTAGGGGTGTGGTAATGCCGGATAAAAAATACTTTTATGGCTCAGTAGAGCATTTCCCAGAAATAGATTCCTGGCTAAAAGGACTCGAAAAGGGGAAGGTTCATGAACTGGTGTTCCATCCGGGGAGCTATGATCCTAATTGCTTTTCCAGTCTTAATAAAGACAGACAATGGGACTTGGACCATATCAATAGAATACACAAGGAATATTTAAATTATAATTTTCATTTGATCAACTTCAACGACCTTAAAAGGGGTCTAGGTTGATTCACAAATTTGGTTGTTACATGAAAAATAGGATGTTGTTGGTATTTTTTCTTTTTGCCTTTGCCATTGGGTGGGCCAAAGAAGAATCTTGGATACGGATAAACAATTTGGGTTATTTACCACAATCCATTAAAGTGGCGGTTTTGGGATCCAAAGTAGAGGTGGAGGTAAAATCCTTTTCCTTGGTGGATGCGGTCACTGGCAAGAAAGTATATACGTCCAGAAGAGTAATGTCCAAAGGGGCTTATGGTCCTTTTGCATCATCGTACCGATTGGATTTCAGTGACTTTGAGGCAACGGGAAGGTATTTTATCCAAGCCAAGACCATTACCTCCCCAGAGTTCGAAATAAATGCCAATGTGTATGACAATACGGCTGATTTTCTTTTGAAGTACATGCGCCAACAACGCTGTGGGTACAACCCCTTTTTAACGGATTCCTGCCATATGGATGATGGATTTATTGTTTACAACCCCAAGCGGGAGGGAGAACGTATAGACGTTACTGGAGGATGGCATGATGCATCGGATTATTTGCAGTATACAGCAACATCTGCCAATGCTGTATATCAATTGTTGTTGGCTTACCGCGAAAACCCCGGAGCGTTTGGAGATATGTTCCAAGCAAACGGTCTTCCTGGAAAAAATGGTATTCCCGACATCATTGATGAAGCTAAGTTTGGAATGGATTGGCTAAAAAAAATGAATCCTTCCCCAGAAGAATACTATAACCAGATTGCAGATGATAGGGACCATGCAGGGTATAGGTTGCCTAACAAAGACAGTGTAATCTATGATGAAAACAGAAAAGGCAGACCGGTCTATTTGGCTTCTGCTGAAAAACAAGGGCTTAAAAAATACCAAAACCGTTCTACTGGGGCTGCCTCTACTGCAGGTAAGTTTGCTTCTGCTTTTGCCATTGGAGGTATGGTCTTAAAGGATTTTTATCCTGAGTACACGGAAGATCTTCTATCTAGGGCGCGCAATGCGTATGATTTTGGTAAGAAAAATCCAGGAGTCAGTCAGACGGCACCATGCAAGGCCCCGTATTTTTATGAGGAAGAAAACTGGCACGATGATATGGAATTGGCTGCCGGGGCCTTGTACAATCTTACTGGTGATGCTATATATAAAAACGAGGGAATGGATTTTGCCCAAAAGGAGCAGATTTCTCCATGGATAGGAAAGGATACCGTTAGGCACTATCAGTACTACCCTTTTTTGAATGCAGGGCATTTTGAACTGGCTGTTTCAGGAAAAAATGAAAAGGCAAAGAACTTGGCCAACTTGTATAAAAAAGGACTCAAAGCCATTCAAGAACGAGGTAAAGACAATGCGTTTCTTATAGGAACTCCCTTTGTGTGGTGTTCCAATAACTTTGTCACCGCTGCGGTGACACAATCCCACATGTATCGTGAACTCACTGGGGATGATACCTATTTGGAAATGGAGGCTGCACTCAGGGATTGGCTGTTTGGCTGCAACCCTTGGGGCACTAGTATGATCGTTGGACTACCTGGTCATGCCGATTCGCCTGTAAAACCCCATTCGTCCCTCACTGTACTGGAAGGATATGCAACCTATGGAGGATTGGTGGATGGACCGGTTTATGGTTCTATTTTTAACAGTCTAATTGGAATCAAGTTAGAAGAGGAGGATAGTTATGCAGAGTTTCAGTCCGATTTGGTGGTTTATCATGATGATATTGGGGATTATTCCACCAACGAACCCACCATGGATGGGACGGCCTCTTTGGTGTATTATTTATCTTCCATGGAATCCAAAAGTCAAAAAGCAGGGCATAAAAAAGCAGATTTCACCTATGATGACAGTGGTGCTCTAATACGTGGAAACACTTCCGAAAAGAAAATCAACCTAACCTTTACCGGAGATCAATATGCAGATGGACTGCCGTTAATTTTGGAGACCTTGGATAAACATCAAATAAAAGGGTCATTCTTTTTTACCGGAAACTTTTATAGGAATTCAAAGTATGCTACCGTGATTAAGAGATTAAAAGATGGGGGGCATTATTTGGGAGCGCATTCAGATAAGCATTTGTTGTACAACGACTGGTCTCCCCAAAAGAAGTTGTTGGTAACGCAGTACGGCTTTCAAAAAGATTTGTTGGACAATTATGAAATCATGGCGCAGCATGGGATACAAAAAGAGGATGCTCCCTTTTTTATGCCCCCTTACGAGTGGAACAGTAGCGAGATTACCCAATGGACCAATCAATTGGATTTAAGCTTGATCAATTACACGCCGGGAACCATTTCCCATGCAGATTACACCACTCCGGATATGGAAAATTACAGGAGCAGTGCTGAGATTATGGAATCCATTCTTTCGTATGAGGATAAAGAAGGATTACATGGTTTCTTGCTTTTAACTCATGTGGGAACCGACCCAAATCGTACTGATAAATTCTATATTCGATTGGAAGAGCTTATAACCACTTTGAACGGAAAGGGATATAAGTTTGTGTCCTTGGAAGAGCTGTTGGCAAAAAAGAACCCCTAAAATTAGTAATGGAGTAGGTTTGCTTGTTTACAGCAATTTAACCCCTGTTGCCCGATATTCATCCAGTAGAGGGTCGGCAGGGTCCAAGTCTGTAATCAAGGTGGAAATCTCATCGATGTCACATACGATATGGCTCTGCTTTTTGTTGAGCTTGTCTGAGGTTACCAAAGATATGGTTTGGTCTGCGGCGGTCACGAATTCGCGTTTAATGCTGGCTACCTCATAAGAACCTTCGGTTATTCCCGTTGGGGTAATGCTTCCAGTGCCCAAAAAAGCAAAATCGACCTTTAATCTGGAAATTTTTTGGATGACATCCAAACTAATGGTGACCAAAGAATTTTTGTTGATTTTTCCGCCCAAGAAAAAAAGTTCAATATTGGGGCGATTGGCCAGTTCCATGGCAATGGGAAGGCAGTAGGTGTATACTGTGGCGCGGATGTCGTTGGGCAGAAAACGCACCAAGGTAAGATTGGTGGTACCGTCACTAATGATCATAGAAGTGTCGTCTTCAATAAGGCTCACGGCTTTTTGGGCTATAAGTTCCTTTTTGTCATTATTGATGATAAGGTTGTGGTTATAGCTGTAATATTTTTGGGTTTTGCTTATAGCGCCACCATGTACTTTATTGATAAGCCCTTCGGCAGAAAGACTGTTTAAATCCCTTCTAATGGTGTCTTCGGAAACATTAAGCTCCAAGGCCAATTCATTGGAATATACTTTTCGTTTGGTATTGACCAAGTTCAGGATGAGGTTTTGTCTTTTGACTTTGTTCATAAATGAAGGAATAAAAATGCAAAACTAAGGATTTGCAGGACTATGTACACGGAATACGTGCAATTTAATGGGGTTTATAAGGTTGTTGCGTGCTGTTGTATGCAAAAAACACCATTATTGCATAAAAAATGCAGGTTTTAGGCGCTGTAACTTCGAATGTATCCATCAATATGAATTCTTTATGGTAAATAATGTATGCTGTGAATTATATACTTTAGTGATTCGGATTGGTTGAAATCACCCTGATATCATTATTTCTGGACTTTATGGATAACCGCACTTAGACTTGATTGAAGTGTACTAAAAACTTTTTATGAAAAGAAAAGATTCAAAACGCAGACAATTTATGAAGAATGCCATGCTTGGTGGAACGGCTTTATTTGCAGAGCCCTATTTAAATGCTTCTGAGCCTGAGTTTTTCTTTGAAGAATCAAATTTGATTGTCCCAAAACAGCAGGGGCTGCAGATTACGGGCACTTTCTTGGATGAAATATCCCATGATATTCCTCATCAGAATTGGGGTGAAAAGGAATGGGAACGTGATTTCCAGCATATGAAAGCGATTGGGATAGATACGGTGATCATGATCAGGTCTGGTTATAGAAAGTTTATCACCTATCCATCAGAATACCTTCTTTCCAAAGGATGCTATAGACCTTCGGTAGATTTGTTGGAGTTATTTCTTCGCCTTGCCGAGAAGTATAAAATGAAGTTTTATTTTGGTCTATACGATTCTGGTGAATATTGGGATACTGGAGATTTGACCAAAGAAATAGATTCCAATTTGTTTGTGATAGATGAGGTATGGAAGAATTATGGCAGTCGCTACAAAAGTTTTCAGGGGTGGTACTTGAGTGGTGAAATCAGTAGAAGGACTAAGGGTGCCATCACCTCCTTTCATAAATTGGGCAAGCACTGTAAAGATGTCTCTGGAGGATTGCCTACATTGATTTCCCCTTGGATTGATGGAAAAAAGGCCGTGGCCGCGGCTTCGGGAACGTTGACCAAATCCGAAGCTGTATCTGTGGTGGAGCATGAAAAGGAATGGGATGAAATATTTTCCGGAATCCATGAGGTGGTGGATGCCTGTGCCTTTCAAGATGGGCATATAGATTATGATGAGTTGGATGCGTTCTTCGGGGTAAACAAAAAGTTGGCCGATCGGTATAGTATTGAGTGCTGGACCAATGCTGAATCTTTCAGTAGGGATATGCCCATAAAATTCTTCCCTATAAAGTTTGATAAGCTGAGAATGAAGCTGGAAGCGGCTCAACGAGCAAATTATCATAAAGCGATTACATTCGAATTTTCACATTTCATGAGTCCGCAATCAGCATATCTGCAAGCAGGGCATTTATACAACAGGTATAGGGAATATTTTGGGATATAAGATTTTATAACCCAGGCTAGGCTTGTCATTTACAAGACAATCATCCCTTTTTATAAGATCAAGGGTATCAATAGGACAAGGGTTAGTCCGTAATTTTCAATATTTTAAAAAAAATTATTAATATATATAATTATAAAAATAAATATCAGTAAGTTGCAATTCATAAAGTATACATTATGAATATTGATCAGATCGCCAAAGAAGGCAACCTAGGGTATGTGGTTTTTATTTCAGCTGTGGCGGCACTTGGGGGCTTTCTTTTTGGTTATGACACCGCGGTGATATCCGGAACCATAACCATGGTTACTTCACAGTTTGAATTGGATTCTGTCTTACAGGGGTGGTATGTCAGTTCGGCTTTGATCGGTTCCATTGGTGGAGTATTGGTGGCTGGTTATATCAGTGATTTGATCGGTAGAAAGAAGGCGATGTTGATTTCCTCTATATTCTTTCTGGTATCAGCGGTGGGTTGCGCACTGGCTATGGATATGTTTCAGCTTGTGTGCTATAGAATATGTGGTGGTGTGGGCATTGGGATGATATCTATTATTTCCCCAATGTATATATCCGAGATTGCTTTTGCCAAATATAGGGGAGCTATGGTGACCTTGTATCAATTGGCAATTACCTTGGGTTTTTTGGCGGCCTATCTGGTTAATTTTGAACTGCTTGACTTTTCGGAAAGTGTTGGTCGTCTTGAAGGGGATATGTGGAATAAATTGCTTGTGGATGAAGTTTGGAGGGGTATGCTGGGAATGGAGGCATTTCCTGCACTCATATTTTTATTGATGGTATTTCTACTACCAGAAAGTCCAAGATGGTTGTTCTTTAGGGGAGACGAAAAGAAATCCGCAATGGTGCTGGGCAAGATTTATAGATCTTCTGTGAAAATTCAAGAAGAAGTAAACGAGATGAAGGTTTCCCTAGGTGAAGTGGATAAAGGAAACTGGAAGTTGTTGTTGAAGCCTAATTTCTTAAAAGCCATATTGATTGGTGCCGCAGTGGCCATATTGGGCCAGTTCATGGGAGTCAACGCCGTGTTGTATTATGGCCCCACTATCTTTGAGCAGAGTGGAATGTCTGGCGGGGATGCCTTGTTTTATCAGGTATTTGTAGGGGGTGTCAATGTACTTACAACTATTCTTGCGCTTTATATTATTGATAAGGTTGGGAGGAAAAAGCTGGTATATTTTGGTGTAACCGGAATGATAATTACCTTATTGCTCATCTCAGGTTACTTTATCAAAGCTTCTGATTGGAGTATTCCTTCCCATATACTGTTGATCCTGTTCTTGGCATACGTTTTCTTTACCGCCATTTCCATCTCGGCAGTGATTTTTGTGCTACTTTCTGAGATGTACCCAACCAAGATAAGAGGGCTGGCCATGTCCATAGCTGGCTTTTCGCTTTGGATGGGGACCTTCATAGTGGGTCAATTGACACCATGGCTTTTAGAGGTGTTGAGTCCGCAGGGAACCTTTGTCTTATTTGCTATAATGTGCTTTCCTTACATGTACATTATATGGAAGTTGGTTCCAGAAACAACTGGTAGGACTTTGGAGGAGATAGAAAAGTTTTGGGAGGAATAAAATCAAGATAGGTTTGGATTCAAAACCTTGTGTTTTGCCAAATAACAAGCTCCGAACACCCCTGTTCCCTCGGTACCTTTAGATAGTTCCAATTGCGTATCGGCCCTTACAATACTTAGGGAATATTTGTTGACGGTCATTTGGAGGGGTAGAAAAAAATGGTCTTTGGATTTGGTCAAAGCACCTCCGAAGATAATCAGTTCTGGATTATATAAGTGAATCAAGGTGGTGATGCCCTTTCCGAGCTTTTCGGCCATTGCTCCAATAAGTTCAATGGATAGTGTGTCGTCATTGTTGGCCGCTTTGATAATATCATCCATCTTGATGTTTTCAATGTTTGTGAAAGCATTTTGCAAGGATGAAGATTGCCCCCCTTTGAGCTTGTCCTTGAACTGTTGTTCAAGGGCCCTTCCTGAAACTTCTGTTTCTAGACATCCTTTCTTGCCGCATATGCAGATGATTTCATTGTTGAAAAAGGGGATGTGTCCAAATTCTCCAGAATAACCTGATTTTCCATACAAAAGCTTCCCTTGCGCAAGCACGCCCAGTCCTAGTCCATAATCTGCGTTTACATAAAGTATGTTCTCGCTGTCTTTGGATTCTCTGCTATAGAACTCATAAAATGCCCTGGCTCTTGTGTCGTTCTCTATGAAACAAGGAATCCCTATTTTTTCTTGGAGGATGCTGCTCAAAGGAATCTTTGTGAAGTTGAAAAAATTATGACTGTATCCACTTAAATGATTCACGCGACCGGAAAGGTTTACGCCGATTCGTATGATTTTGTTTCTCCATTTGGGATTTTTGTCTATAAAAAGGTTGATAATGTCACATAGTTGAAGAAGTGATTTTTCTGAGTTTTCCAAGTTGAATTCAATATCCTTGGAAAAATGGATTGGGTTTTCATTGAAATCCATCAGTCCAATTTCTATGGAATTCCGCCCTAAATCAACCCCTATAAAATACATGGAATCGCCAATGAGCCCGTATAGGTGGGGACGCCTGCCCACATCAGTTTCTGCTTTGCCAAGGTCTTCAACAAGTCCTTCGTCAATCAGCTCTTGGATAAGCTTATTTACCTTGGGGGAACTGGAGTTGAATTTTTTTGAGATGTCGTTGATTGTTGCAGCTCCTTTTTTGTCCAATAGTCTAATGATCTTTTTCTTGAGCTGAAGGTTCTTGAAAATGACACCGCTTTTTTGCTCGTCCGGAATATCATTAAAAATATTATGCTTGTTTTTTTTCATTCTTTCTTTTTTGGAACGAGACGCGATTATAAAAATAATAAGAAAACCACAATGGCAATGAAAACAAAATATTGAAACCATGAAGCTGTATCTGTCAGCTTTTCGGATTGTTTCTAAAGCATTAAGGGGTAATGCCTTAAGCGAAGGTGCGAAACTGGTTTTATTATGTTCAATCTAATTAATAAAATAAATTAATAATTATTGGATATTTAATATTGAAAAAATTAATATTGTCAAGGCAGTTTTTGAGCCCAAAGAAGAAGGGAAACTAAAAGTAATTCGTTTTGGCCATAGGAAAAGAAGATTTTGGAAAGTACAAGGAAATTTACAGGGAAAATTTATTGAGACATGTTCTGCCTTTTTGGGAAAAACATTCCATAGATAATGAAAATGGAGGGTTCTTTACCTGTTTGGGAGTCGATGGGAGTGTATATGATACAGATAAGTTTGTTTGGCTCCAATGCAGGCAAGTATGGATGTTCGCCAAGCTTTACAGTGAGGTTGAAGCAAATTCAAAATGGCTTGACATAGCAATCCATGGTGCTGATTTCTTACAGAAATACGGCAGAAGTGAATCCGGACGATGGTACTTTTCCTTGGATAAAAAGGGGAGTCCCTTGGTACAGCCATATAACATCTTTTCAGATTGTTTTGCGTCTATGGCTTTTGGTCAGCTTGGGAAAATCACCGGCAAAGCGGAATATAATGCAATAGCTACCCAAACTTTTTATAAAATCCTTGATGCACAGGATAATCCAAAAGGAAAATATGAAAAGACATATCCAAGTACCAGGGATCTGCAAAATTTAAGCTTGCCCATGATCCTAAGTAATTTGGTAATGGAACTCGACCATATTTTGGATGCCAAGGTGGTGGACGAACAACTCAATAGTGTTAAGGACAAGATCCTATCCTACTTTTATAAACCTGAGCATGGCCTGATCATGGAGAATGTTGGCATAGATGGCGGTTTCAGTGATACCTTTCAAGGTAGGCTTATTAATCCGGGGCATGGTTTGGAAACCCTATGGTTTTTAATGGACATTGCTGAGCGGCAAAATGATAAGGAACTCATCCAAAAGTGCACGGATGCTGTTGTATCTACCTTGGAATACGGTTGGGATTCGGAATATGGGGGGCTGTTTTATTTTATGGACCTCAGAGGTAATCCTCCTGAGCAACTTGAATGGAGCAATAAGCTTTGGTGGCCCCATATTGAAGCCATGATAGCATGTGCAAAAGGGTTTTATTTCACAGGCAATATCCGATGCTGGGAATGGTTGGTAAAACTACATAGTTATACATGGGGTCATTTTGTGGATGAAGATCATGGGGAATGGTTTGGCTATCTGTCACGGGAGGGTAAAATTACGCATCACATGAAGGGAGGCAAATGGAAAGGCTGTTTCCATGTACCAAGAGGGGTATTGTATTTGTGGGAGTTAATGGTCAAATTGGAAACAAACCGTGCTGTTCAATAGCCATATCGGTAAATTAATCAATTGTGTAATCGGTCAATATTTTGTCTTGGGCTTGGTTTGGATTATTTTTGGCACACTTGATTTATCATCTTTCACGGAATGGATTACAAACGAATTTTATACGACCGATTATTGGAGATAGGGCTTGCCGAAAATGTTGCATCATATTTGAATTTGTTGCTGCTTTTATTGGTTAGCCTAATCATAGCGGGTCTTTTAGACTTCATTATATGGAAATTGTTGCGACTTTTATCCGTTCGGTTGGCACGTAAATCCGCCACGAATTTTGATAACTATTTGGTTTCCCATAGAGTCCCCAGACATGTGGCCCGTATTTTTCCATTACTGTTTCTTTTTGAGGTTGTGCCTATTATTTTTTTGGACTTTGAATGGGGTGGTGGTATTGCCATAAAACTGCTACAGACCCTGTTTGTAATCTCTATGTTGCTCATTGCCAAGAATATTTTGAGGAGCACCAAAGACTATCTTCGAAGTAAAGCACGATACAGGGACAAGCCTTTGGATAGTTACATTCAGGTTTTCATGATTTTTGCATGGGTTTTGGGTGGTCTTGCCATTTTTGCCATTCTTACAGAAACTACAATTTGGAAGTTTTTTACAGCACTGGGCGCGGCCTCGGCTATTATATTGTTGATATTCAAAGACTCCATATTGGGGCTGGTAGCAAGCATACAAGTAAGTATCAACGATATGGTCCGCATTGGGGATTGGATCACTTTTGATAAATACGGGGCCGACGGGGATGTTGTGGAAATTAGTCTTGCCACTGTGAAAGTGCAGAATTTTGACAAAACCATAACAACCATTCCTACCTATGCACTTATTTCCGATTCATTTAAAAATTGGAGAGGTATGCAGGAATCAGGAGGGCGAAGAATAAAACGCCCCATACTCATAAGCCAAAAAAGCATACGTTTTTTAACCGATTTAGATGTTGATGAGCTTAAGAAGATTGAGCGCGTTAGACCCTATCTCATTGACCGCATGGATAAAATTAAAGCCCATAACGAGTCCCATGAAGTTGATAAGTCCCTGGCGATAAATGGTAGAAATCTGACTAATTTTGGGGTATACAGAAAATATATACAGGAATATTTGGAGCAACATCCGGCAGTGCACAAAGGAATGACCTTGATGGTTCGCCAACTACAGCCTGAGCCCCATGGCATTCCGTTGGAAATCTATGTGTTTAGTTCGGATAAGCGTTGGGAAAACTATGAATATATCATGGCCGATATCTTTGATCATCTATTGGCAGCCCTTCCCTTTTTCGGGTTGGAGGTATTTGAATGGCCCACCAGTTTTAGTAAGGAGCAGACCAAACTTTCTTGATAAGGTTGTAGCTGATTCTTACGCTTGATTTTTGTGGTCATACAAATTATATCCTTAATGAGTTGTTATGGAATAGAACCATGTTTGAACCTGAATAGCGACAACTTTATTAATGCTGTTGCTAGAGATTAAAAAAATAAAACCTGTAAATTACTGATTTACAGGTTTTATGTTTTGTTTTGATGGTGTTTTGGTGGAGCCGGAGGGATTCGAACCCTCGTCCAAACAAGCAACAACTAGGCTTTCTACATGCTTAGTCCGAGTTCAATTTTCGATGCACGACCGACCAAGGACTGCCTATCGTACACTTAGCTTCTTAAGTTTAGGATCTTTGCCGAAGCCACAAAAATCCGGTGTTGACTTTTATGGTGCCCCAAAAAAGGTCGCCGTCAACAAGGGCTACCAAGGGACATTCAGCTTTCCCGCCTTGCGGGACTAGGCTTGGACTTACTATAATTCAGTCAATTAAGCAGCTAAAGCGTAGTTAGACTCGCCATTTAAAAAAGTTGAGACATTGAATTAACGAGCATCATTCCCATAGCTCGACATGCTTACATAGCCATTGGTCTCGCTGTCAAAACCAGTCGGCCCCTATACTTTAAAGAACTTTTTTTAAAAGGATGGCAAAGTTAATCAAAAGTTTGCTTACCCTATACAATACTCTTATTTTGGTCAACAATTATACCAAAGCGTTGTATGAAATTCGGAATTATACGTGAGCGGAAAAACCCGCCGGATCGCAGGGTGGTTTTGTCACCGGTGGAATGTCAAAAAGTCCTGACCAATTTTCTCGAGGCCCAAATAGAAGTGGAATCATCTCCCATAAGGGTTTTTACAGATGGGGAATATCTAAAAAGTAATATTCAGGTAGTTGATAATGTGGAAGGGTGCGATGTGTTGCTTGGCGTAAAGGAAGTGCCCATAGAATACCTTATTCCCAATAAAAAGTATTTTTTCTTTTCCCATACCATAAAAAAGCAGCCCTATAATCGGAAATTGTTGCAGACCATTTTGGAAAAAAACATTGAGCTTTATGATCATGAAGTGATTACCAATACCAAGGAACAACGTTTGGTGGCCTTTGGTAGGTATGCTGGAATTGTTGGAGCTTACAATGGAATAAGGACTTATGGCTTAAAGTTTGATCTTTTCAATTTACCCAAAGCGGAAACTTTGGAAGACCAACAGGCCTTGATAAGGGAACTTGAAAAAGTTAACCTGCCGGCCATAAAAATCTTGTTGACCGGAAAGGGAAGGGTAGGCAATGGGGCCAGAGAAATGTTGGATGCCATGGGAATAAAACGGGTAAATGTTTCTGACTACCTGAAAAAAGCCCATCAAGAGGCAGTTTACTGCCAAATCGATGCATCCGAATACAACAAGCGAAAAGATGGGGTGCGTGGCAATAAGGCCGATTTCTTTAAAAACCCGCAAGAGTACAAATCGAACTTTTTTCGATTTGCCAAAGTGACCGACTTTTATATTGCAGGTCATTTTTACGGCGATGGTGCCCCATACCTCTATACTAGGGAAGATGCAAAGCAATCTGAATTTAAAATCAAGGTAGTGGCCGATATTAGCTGTGACATAGATGGTCCAGTGGCTTCCACCATACGACCATCCACCATTGCAGATCCCGTATATGGCTATGAACCCAGTTCCGAGTCGGAAACCGATTTTAAGAATACCAATGCCATAGCGGTCATGGCCGTGGATAATCTTCCGTGTGAGTTGCCCAGGGATGCCAGTAATGGTTTTGGGGAAGCCTTCTCAAAATATGTGATTCCTGCTTTTTTTAACGGAGACGAAGATGGTATTTTAGAACGGGCCCGAATGACCCAAAATGGGAAGTTGACCTCGCGGTATTCGTATTTGCAAGGGTATGTAGAAGGGGTGGAGTGATTCATTTCATCGATATAAGGAATGTGTTATGGTGTGTAGCACATTTTTTAGTATATTGACTCTCTTATATCGGCTAAAGTGAAATTCAAATGGATATTGTCCGGGAATCTGGACGCCTCAGCCAAAAGGGCCTGCATAGACCTAGAGTATAAGCTCAGGCCCAGAATTACAAAGTTCCTCCTATCCAAATTCGACGGGGACTGTTGTGCCGATTTTTCCTGTTTTCATTTTGATGTTGATATGGATAACCAATGGATTTGGATTTCCAACAAAACCCCAGCGGAGCACATCAAAAAAATTAGTGCGGATTTTGATGCAGAAATCAATGGCCGCGAACTCTTCTCGGTAGCTTAGTCCGCGTTTTCAACCTTTACTTCCCATTGAACGGTAGGATGTTGTTTTGGCGCAACATATGCTCCCAATGCTTTTAAATTTAAGGTTAGGGAATCCAATTTTTCCAATGTTTTAACCTGAATAACTTTTGTGCCTTCAGCAGGAACAGTAAACACGGCGGGGCTGGAATAAAAAGTATAGGGCATTTGATTTTCAAAGATCAAATCGCTGCTAGACTCATTCTTTAGCGTTATCTTTAAAATGGAAGTTTTTTTGATATAGGTAGCTTCTTCAATGGAAATACAGGCCTCCAATAGTGGAATTAGATTTTCTTCCTTCCCAACCAAAAGGGAGTTATAGACAGCTACGGTCCGCCCTGCAAACAAAGCTTCTCTAACCGATGCTGCAGTTTTTTCTTTTGCAAAGACCAAAGTAATGGGGCGATTATGGCCTTTTTCAGTATAGTCCCAATCAATAAGGCCATGGATATCGCTGGTACCCATAATGGTCAGGTTGTTTTCCAAGGCCAAGGCCAATGATTCTTCAGCATAATCCCCCATGTTAATGACTTCTATACCGTGCAATTCTCCTTTTTGGATACGTTCTTTTTGGAAATCACTTAAAATGGGATTTCCTTTTGGGGATTGGGGATACCATGCCGGATGGTTCCAAAATACAAAAGCGCCTTGTTTTTTGGCTTCCCCAAAAACAGTTTCCGCCTTGTCATGCAACAATTTATTGGCGTCTTGTATAAAAATGGCATTGTTGTGACCCATGGGGGCACCGCGGGTGATCTCAGAACCATTAATAATCAACAGTTCGTGGTCTTTGGCTTCGGCCATGGCCAATTCAAAAGAACGGTTTCTGTCAGGATGGGGAATATCTTCCTTATGCGGTTGATACTCCAAATGCTCGGTTAAGGAAATTACGTCCAAATTTTCCCGTAGGGCTTCCGATACCCTAATGGTGGGCCATACATTTCCATCCGAAAAAACCGTGTGCTGATGGAAATCTGTTTTTAGGGTTTTATAGTTGGGAACATCTGGGAATGTAATCGCTCTTGCGCTTGTGTGCGAATGCTCTTGGGCAAAAATCACGGCGGAGGCAAAAAAGGACAGAAAAAGAGGTTGAAGTTTCATGGTGGTCGGTTTTTTCCAAATGTATGAAACGTTCTTACATTATTGCTTTACAAGAAAAATAATTTGGATTAAGAAATGGTAAAATGGAATCAAATTCTGATTTTTGATACATGAACCCCGCCGAAGCATACATCCTAGATCAATCTGAACCGTTCAAAAGCATTCTTTTGCAATTGCAGGTCTTTGTGGAGAGCACAGTTCCTGATGTGGAATTAAAATATAAGTATCGTATTCCGTTTTATTATTTGGGAGGAAAACCGTTTTGTTATCTAAATGCGTCTGCCAAAAAGGGGTATGTAGATGTAGGTTTTTGGAGTTCCGCCCACTTAACCGTTCATCTGGATAAAATGGTCACCGAAGGTAGAAAGGTGATGAAATCCCTCAGATATCACCAACCCGAGGAAATTGATGCAGAGGTACTTGTGGCCATTCTTGAAGATGCCAGTTCTGTAAACCACAAAGGTTTTTGGAAATAGGGCTAGCTTTTGACCGTATTTTTATTGGGTATGGGCTCCTTGAGCTTGAAGAGTGCCACCCAAAGGGTAATCAATCCCAAAACCATCCAAAGCAAATCTATCAATAAGATATGGTGATGGCCGTTGTTGTAGCTGACCCACATCCAATTTCCAGAGGCAATGCCATTGGCAATGGGAACCATCAGCGCCAAAATACTACCTGATAGCAAAGTCCATTTGTTGGTGAAGCCAATATCCTTTTTGAAGATGAAAAAGAGGGTGGCAACCAACCAAATAGGGAAATAAGTTCGGTACAAGAAGGTTCGATTTACCTCTTCGGCAAATTTTACCACAATAAATTCCAGGGCGGTAACTGGATAAAGGGTCAAACAAATCGCCATGTAAATGTTGGCCACTTGATGGTTGAACTTACGTCGTTTCTCAGGAATGTTCTTTTTGTCTCGCGCCACCAACCATATCATAATCCCAGATAGAATTACAAAACAGGAGACCAATCCAAGGATAAAGGAGATGAGACGAAGGCCATTCCCTGCATAATCCCCAAAATGTAGTCGGAACATCATATTTTTCACTCCATCCAGATAGGAATTATTGGTTATCGGCATTTTTTCTTCCACGATGGAACCATCTGCAATTTTGTAGATGCGATGTCCCAATCCATTAAGCTTGGTGGAATATCCCATATGACCACTTAGGACTACATGCATGTTGGTATCCCCATAATTGAAAATATGGGCTTCGGTAACCTTGAAGTCTTGCCATTCTTCCTTCAGATTGGCAATCAAAGGGTCTAAACGAATGGATTGGTCCAATTTCTCATTCCGATAGCTGTATTCGGGATGGTTGTATTCCAAATCTTCAAACAGTTGGTTTTGGTCACCATCATACAACCCGGCTACAAGGGGAAGCATCAATATGCCTTTCAAAAGGAAAAAGGCTCCGGTAACGGCATATACAAATTGAAACGGAAACCCTATCACGCCCAAAGCGGTGTGGGCATCGGTCCACATTGCTTTTATTTTGGCCCAAGGGCGGAACACATAAAAGTTGGAGACAATTTTGTTCCAATGGACTAAAATACCGGTTAGGATGGCAAAAAGAAAGAAGAAAGCCACCAATCCGGCCAAATAGCGGCCATAGGGGTATGGAATCTGGTCCAAAAAGTGTAGTCGGTACAAGAATTCGCCTAAATGGTAGGACCCAACATAATCCCGTTTGGATTTATCCGAAGTGTCCAAATAGAAAAAACCACGGGTTTGATCTTCCTCGGATGCAAGGGAATCCTTGGAGGCTCCGAGGTTGACATTTACACTTCGCTCATTGTAATAATGGCTAATCTCCACATCACGCCCCAAAAGATTGTACTCTTTTGAAATATGAGTCAGAAGCGAATCCATGCTGGTTACAATGGCGTCTTCTTGGGATACATGGTGCCCCCGCTGCCAATTGGCAATCTCATCCCTAAAAAAGGAGAAAGAACCAGTAAAAAAGATAACATAGAGGGCCACACTGATTACTATACCGCTAACGGTATGGGTGTGAAAAAGAATGTTGTAAATTCGGTTTCCCATGGTTGGTCTATACGATTGGATGGTTTTGATGGCCAAAATAGATAAGCATGCCAAAGAGTAGCGAAACAGTCAAATAAATGCCCCAGATTTTCCATCCGTTCTTCCCTAAAAAGGCCAATACCATTAACACGGCCCAAAGGATGAAAGCGGAAAAGGTACTGGTGATGATAACGGCAACATGGTTGAACCAACTGGCCAAGGCCATGTGGAACAATACGGCTACCATTAACCCTCCCAAAATGGCAGCGGTTATTTTGGCGAAACGCTGTGTTGGGGAACTGGTCAGGTATTTTTTGTTGGCTGGCATATTAGAACAGTACTAGTTCACAAATCAAAAAGAAAACTACCGTGCCTCCCATAGTTGCATAGGAAATCAATCGCAATGGGGCCAGTAAGACAACCAAACTGGCCACTGTCATAAGGAGGACAAAGAAGGTAAATGCCCCAGAACCCAACCCCCATATCCAACAGCTCAATAGTAAGGAAATGGTCATAAGACCCAGACCCAGATATTGGGATGCGTTACGGTGATTATCTACCCATTTTTCGAAACCCAAGACCCCAACACCAGTCATTTTTTTGGAAGTGCTGTAGAGGAGGTAAAAGGCAATGCATAGGATGAGAGCGATTCCAGTGACCATGATCTATTTTAAAATTATTTGATACAGTAGGTGGCACAGTGCCAAATAAACTGATAGTCCTCTCCCTTGTACGAGCCTGGAACTTCTTCTTTGGTAGTGGTCTCCACAATGTACTTGGTGTTCCAGGGCAGGGCAAAGGACACCTCGCCATTATCATCAGTATGCAAGGTCTTGGACCAAAGGTCCGCCACATAGATTTGAAGTTCGTTTTTTGCCAAGGGTTGGCCTTTGTACAACACCTGGAGTTTTACTTCATTTCCGTTATGGGCCAGTTGCTTTACCACAATGCCATTGGGGTTGGCTGTTTTGGTGTCGGCATCTGTATTGCCAATCTGTACCTTGGCGGTAGAATGGTAATGCGTTTTGAAAATGCCAAAGTCATATTGGGTGTAATCGATCACATCTATCTCATTGTTGTTCATGACCACGGTGTATACACCATTCTCATTTGGTGTGAAATGGGCCAAGTAATATTCTTCTTCCGGAGTCGTTTTCAGCTCAATTTTTGAGCCATCGGGAGCAATTACCCAAAGGGTAAACTTGGATACAGATGGGAATGCTTCGCCCTGAACTTTTTCAATGACACCATAGGTGTATTCCCCAAAGTGTACACGTACTTCATGGGGTTGGCCCAAGGTTCCATTGCCTTCGGTCTCTATCCATAAGTAGTGGGCGTTGGCGGTAGCCATGCCAAAAAGCAAGAGCATTAATGCGATAAAATTCGTTTTCATGATGTAAGGTGTTAAAGGCCCATGTGAATGGGCCCGTTATAAAGGTTAGGTTAAAAAGTATAGGCTACGGTTACCCTGCCGTTGATTCCAGGTTCAGATTGCCAGTACAGATAGGTTCCGTAGTCTGATCCGGAATACAGGTATTCATCCAAAATGTTGTTGATGTTCAATTGAACCCTAAAATGGTCGTTTCTCCAAGAAAGTGCTCCATCCAATCTAAAATAGTTGGGTAGATTGGATTGGTTGTCTGCGGCCCAGGCCCATGTGGAACGGTCCACTTGGTATTGGTACCCCAAAGATGTTCCAAATCCACTTAGTGCCGAAGCCTCGGAAAAGTTGTAGTTCAACCATCCATTGGTCACATGTTTGGAATGTCCAGCTACAAGACTACCCGATTTATCTTTTACATTGGTATTGGCATAGTTAAGGATGATGTTCAGTTCAGGGGTAATTTGTCCCTGTGCATCAAATTCGATTCCCTTGGATTCTATTTCACCGGAATAGATGGAGAAGTTGTCATTGGGAAAAGCCGGGTCGCCCACCAAGATTTTATTCTTATTGATTTTGTAAACACCCAAGGAGGTTCGCAATCGGCCATCAAAGAAATTGGCCTTCACACCACCTTCAATGTCTTTTCCTTCAACGGGGTCATTGAGCAACTCGCCAGAACTGCTTACACCACTTTGTGGCAAAAATGATTGGTCGTATAGTGCATAAGCAGTTAAAGAAGGAATGATATCCACACTCAACCCAACACGAGGAGTAAATACATCATCTGTTTCTGTTTTACCAATGGTATACAGATTGGTGTATCTACCTGCCAAGGTCAACCGGACATGATTGTCTATAAACCCGATTTCATCTTGTGCATAATAGGCCCTTACGGTACTGGCACCATAAGGGGTGCCTCCATTTCTGTATTGAACGGAAGAAGAACGATTGAAAACAGGTTCAGGGCTATCCCCGTATACTGGATTGAAAATATTGAAAGGTGCAGTGGTATCCACTACGGAAGTTTCGAACCAATCAGCCCAATACTTTTTATCACTATAATCAAAACCACCCATTATTTTGTGCGAAACCCCACCTGTATTGAGATTCCCATAAAGGTATACTTGTGCATATTTACCTAGGGAAAGGGCATCCCATTTGGAAACATAACGGTATGCATCTCCATTTTCTTCCAAAGAAAGCAACCAGGTTGAATTACCTACTTGGTCATAGCGCAAATAACCCAACTGTCCTTCCACACTCCAATTATCGGAAAACTCATGCTTTAGGTTGGCAAAGAAGGTTACCTCTTGGATATCAGTTACTGGATAATCGTTGTTGGTGAATTTAAAGTCCCTGTCCAAGCTGGCGAACCCAGCACTGGAGGGTGCAAAAATATAGGCTGAACCGATATAGGATTCGGCTTGTTGCAGATTCATTTCTGCGGTAACGGATGTCCTGTCCGAAAATTTGTAGGTAAGCGAAGGTGCTATTCCATATCGGGTGACATCTTCATTGCCTCTATGGCTGTCACTGGTCTGTAGCATGGCGTTGAACCGGCCCAATAGCTTTCCGTTTTCGGAAAGTTTTCCGCTTACATCAACGGTGCCACGGTAAAAATCAAAACTACCTGCGCTAAAAGATGCATTGGCAATGAATTGCTCGGTGGGCTTTTTGGTCACTACATTATAGAAACCGCCAGGTTCTCCGGCAGACATCATAAATCCGGCAGGACCTTTTACAAATTCAATACGCTCCACGGTGTTCATATCCTCGGACAATGGTCCCCAGCTGTCTTGAACGTTGATTCCATTTCGGAACGCAGGCAAGCGAAAACCACGCATGTTGATACGGGCAAAATGCCCCCAGTGTTCCAGCATGGTAACCCCACTGACATTGCGGATAACGCCATCCATGATGCTGGTAGCCTGTTGGTCTTGGAGAATTTCGGCGCTGATTACCTGAACATTTTGGGGTAGTTCAACCAGCTTGGTCTTAAGTCTCAAAGACGTGGAGGGTTCATTTTCCACATATTTGTTCTGAAGGCCTTCAACAACCACCTCGTTCAATTGTTCGTTCTTTTCAATCAATGCTATCGTGGGTACAGAAGTTGTTCTATTGGCCACCACAGTAGCTGAAAAAGTTTGGGTTTCGTACCCGATCATGGAAAATGTCAGGGTATAGGAGCCTGGTGATAGATCCTGGATCAAGTAATTTCCTGAATCATCAGTTGGAGTTCCCAGACTGGTGTGGGAAATGGAGATGTTTACGTTGGGAAGTGCGCTGTTTCTTGAATCGATTACTTTGCCTTTAAGGCTTCCAGTTTGTGCATGCGAAGCAAAAAATACCGCAAAACTGAGGATGAGAAATATATTCTTCATAAGGTTATTTATAATTGGTCTAAATAAATTTTGAATGCAAATGTATATCTCACTGCGTATTCACGCAAGGAATATTTAGACTAATTAAAAATAAAATAGAAGTTTTTTGTTAAGCTACTGACAAAGAGGAGGTTACTTTTTTATAGGGAATTAATGGTTTGTCTGATAGCAGTCAAATCGGTCAGTAATTTTTCCAATAAGCTTAAATCCAGCATATTGGCTCCATCACTCTTGGCATTTGCTGGGTCAAAATGGGTTTCCATAAAAAGACCATCCACACCAGCTGCAATACCTGCGCGGGCCATAGTGCCGATCAAGGCCGGTCTGCCTCCGGTAACTCCAGAAGATTGATTGGGTTGTTGTAGGGAGTGGGTCACATCCAATACTACGGGCGCATATTGTTTCATGGTGGGAATACCTCTAAAATCAACAATCATGTCTTGATAGCCGAACATGGTACCTCGATCCGTTATAATGGCCTGCTCATTGCCCGTTTCCGTGACCTTGGTAACCGCATGTTTCATGCTTTCCGGGCTCATGAACTGTCCTTTTTTTAGATTGACCACCTTTCCGGTTTCTGCAGCGGCAACCACCAAATCGGTCTGGCGTACCAAGAAAGCTGGAATTTGAAGCACATCCACGTATTCCGCTGCCATTTTTGCATCAGAGATTTCATGGATGTCGGTTACCGTGGGCACCTTGAAAGTCTCGGAGACTTTTCTCAGGATTTTCAATGCCTTTTCGTCCCCAATTCCGGTAAAGGAATCAATGCGACTGCGATTGGCCTTCTTGAAACTCCCTTTGAACACATAGGGAATCTGCAATTTATCCGTGATGGCCACTACTTTTTCCGCTATACGCATGGCCATCTCTTCACCTTCAATGGCACAGGGACCAGCCAATAAGAAAAAGTTGTTGTTATCTGTATGTTTTATCTGTGGAATGGCGTCTAATTGCATGGGATATCTTTTTCAGCAAAAATACTATTTTGAAAAAGTAAATGTTATATGATTACCAAATTAACCTACAATGCGTTGTATTCTTTTTATGGTGTTCTTGTTTTCCAGTATTTTCTCTCGTGCCCAATATGGTATGAATTGTGAGATACGGCAAATCAAGATCAATGTTTTTAATCCGGGTGTGGAGTATGAAATGGGTCTTGGAGTGAACAGTACCTTGGATATAAGAGTGGCTTGGCAGATGGCCTTGGAACCTGCCAGCACCGAACCTATGGAAAACCTGGATTTTTTCCCAGCGATTACAGTCCAGAACCGATATTACCACAATTTCAACGGAAGACAGCGGAGAAGAAAACCCATCTATGGTAATTCTGGGAATTATTTGGCACCATCAGCGGCGATATTCTCACCCGGTAGTCGCATAGTGGAAAATAGGGTGGTGGATGGCGTTCATGGGTATGGAGGCCTGGTGTATGGGGTACAGCGCAGCTACAATTCTGGAATAAGTTTCTCCATTGATGCCGGGGCAGGATACTATGTAGGGCCTTTTAAAGGGGGCATTTATCCCGTAGTAAATTTGAGCCTGGGCTGGATCGTGAGCGAAAAAAGATGGTGTGTGGGGCGTTGACTTCGGAACCTGCACAAAATCAATAAGATAAAAATAACACTTTAGCGTGTTGACAAGTAGAAAATAGCAGTATCTTTGCGGCCTTAAAAAAACAGGTTATGTCCAAAATCAAGAATATTGCAATCATTGCCCACGTAGACCACGGCAAGACCACTTTGGTTGATAAAATTATGTACCACTGCCAGTTGTTTCGGGATAACGAGAACAAGGGCGATTTAATTTTGGACAACAATGACCTGGAGCGGGAGCGTGGAATCACCATTGTTTCCAAGAATGTTTCCGTTCAATATAAAGACACCAAAATCAATATCATTGATACTCCTGGTCACGCCGATTTCGGTGGAGAGGTGGAACGTGTTTTAAATATGGCTGATGGGGTTTTGTTGCTGGTCGATGCCTTTGAAGGACCCATGCCACAGACCCGTTTTGTACTCCAAAAAGCCATTGACCTTGGATTGAAGCCCTGCGTGGTTGTCAACAAGGTGGATAAGGAAAACTGTACGCCTGAGGAAGTACACGAAAAGGTATTTGACCTTATGTTTGAATTGGGTGCCGAGGAATGGCAATTGGATTTTCCAGTGGTGTATGGTTCAGCCAAGAACAATTGGATGAGCACTGATTGGCAGAAACCTACAGATAGCATTGAACCACTTTTGGACATGGTGGTTGAACATATCCCGGAATTTAAACCAGAACAAGGCTCTACGCAATTGTTGATTACTTCTTTGGATTTTTCCTCCTTTACTGGACGAATCGCCATTGGTAGATTACAGCGTGGTACTTTAAAGGAAGGACAACAGATTTCATTGGTGAAGCGGGATGGCAGTATTGTAAAGACCCGTATCAAAGAGCTGTTCACTTTTGAAGGTTTGGGCAGACAAAAAGTTTCGGAAGTAACTGCTGGCGATATTTGTGCCATTGTAGGTATGGAAGGTTTTGAAATAGGGGATACCGTAGCGGATTTCGAGAATCCTGAAAAGTTGAAGACCATCGCTATTGATGAACCAACCATGAGTATGTTGTTCACCATCAATGACAGTCCATTTTTTGGAAAGGATGGAAAATTTGTTACCTCAAGGCATATCAAGGAAAGATTGGAAAAGGAGTTGGAGAAAAACTTGGCCCTAAGGGTACAAGAAACCAACAGTGCTGATAAATTCATGGTATTTGGCCGTGGGGTATTGCACCTTTCCGTTTTGATCGAGACCATGCGTAGGGAAGGATATGAACTTCAAATTGGACAACCACAGGTAATCATCAAGGAAGTAGACGGTGTAAAATGTGAGCCTGTGGAGCACCTTACCATTGATTTGCCGGAAGAGGTTTCCGGAAAGGCTGTGGAAATGGTTTCCATTAGAAAAGGAGAAATGATCAGTATGGAGGCCAAAGGTTCCCGAATGATCTGTGAGTTCATGATTCCTTCTAGGGGGATTATTGGATTGCGAAACCAATTATTGACCTCCACTGCTGGTGAAGCCATTATGGCCCACCGATTTAAGGAATACCAACCCTTGAAAGGAGACATTGCACAGCGATTGAACGGTTCCTTGATTTCCATGGAAAATGGAACTGCTATTCCTTATTCCATTGATAAATTACAGGAAAGAGGTAAGTTTTTCATTGATCCGGGAGAGGAAATTTATGAAGGTCAGGTGATTGGTGAAAACTCTAGGGGAGACGATATGGCTATAAACGTAACCAAGACCAAGAAACTTTCCAATGTTCGTTCTGCTGGTGCAGATGATAAGGCCAAGATTGTACCCGCTATTAAATTTTCGTTGGAAGAGGCCTTGGAATACATCCAAAAAGATGAGTATGTTGAGGTAACTCCCAACCATATTAGACTTCGAAAGATTTATCTAAAGGAAGTAGATCGTAAGCGTAACAAGGTAGAATAGGAGCTGTTTAGGCTTTTGACTCCAAGTTTATTAAGCTAGGACGACTTATCTATTTTGACACTTCGGTATCGTTATTTGTTGTTCCCGACTAGGCTTGAACTGACAATGGTCCTGTATCCAAAATTGTTTTTGTGATTGGATTTGTTGTTGTGTTTAAACATCAATGCAAATGCCCGTGATGTTGTTCCCGTAAACAACCTACAGCAGCCCCAATGATACCAGCATGGTTCATAAGTTCCGCTTTTACCACTTTGGTTTCAATATCGATGAGATGTTTAAACTGATCCCAGTCTTTTGATGTGCCTCCACCAACAATAATCAAGTCAGGATTAACAATCAATTCTACCAAATTCAGGAATTTGTTGAAACGCTTGCCCCATTTTTTATAGCTAAGGCCCTCACGTTCCTTAGCGGAGGCGGCAGCCCATTTTTCAATCTTCTTATATTTCTTATAAGGAATCTGCCCCAATTCAAAGTTGGGGAGAAGAATACCATTATAGAAAGCACCGCTTCCCAATCCGGTACCAATGGTAATCATGATCACAAGGCCATCCTGTCCCTTTCCGGCACCGTAGTTCATGGAAGCATAACCAGCGGCATCGGCATCGTTCAATACGGTGACCTCATGTCCGGTGGCTTCGGTAAATAGTTCATCGATGTTAACACCAACCCAACTGGGGTCAAGATTTCCAGGAGAAATACAAACTCCGTTTTTTACAATGGTAGGGAAACCACATCCAACAGGGCCACTATAATTAAAGTGGTCCACAATTTCGGCCACTACCTTGGCCATTTCTTGTGGTTTTCGGGATTTAGGAGTGGGAATTCGATGTCGTTCGGTTAACATTTCGCCAGTTTCGGCATTGACCAAAGCTCCTTTAATGCCCGATCCACCGATGTCGATACCAAGAATTTCCATAAATGGAAGGAATTTTTGTTTAGGCAAAAGAAACAAAAAAACTTTTGGTGGTCAAAGTTTTGGTGGCAAACTATGCACAATGATCGTCATTTACCACTTCTTTCTGATATTTTTTGGCATTTACATGACTGCTGATACGTACTAAACCGCTTTTTGGATGACTTCAAAAACCTTGCTGCCATCACATTTTAAAGTTTTATGGGGGTATTTTAAAATTAAGGCATAATCATGGGTGGCCATAATGATGGTGCGTCCATTTTGATTGATGTCTTGAAGAACCTTCATGACCTCCACGCTGGTTTGTGGGTCAAGGTTTCCCGTTGGCTCATCGGCAAGAATAAGCTCAGGGTCGTTCAAAAGGGCACGGGCAATGGCAATACGTTGTTGTTCCCCGCCAGAAAGTTCATGCGGATATTTAAAACCTTTGGTCTTCATGCCCACTTTGTCCAAAACCTCTTCTATTTTGGAATTCATCTTTGACGGGTCCGTCCAACCGGTGGCCTTGAGTACAAAAAGAAGATTATTGTTCACGTTGCGATCGGGCAACAGTTTGAAATCCTGGAAAACAATACCCAGTTTTCTTCGAAGAAAAGGGATTTCTTTTTCTTGAAGTTTTCTAAGGTCAAAATCCACTACTTGGCCATTGCCCTGTTTTAGCGGAATATCGGCATATAGCGTTTTCATAAAACTACTTTTACCGCTACCGGTTTTTCCAATGACATATACAAATTCCCCCTTTTTTACTTCAAGATCAATATCCTTCAGTACAAGGTTCTCATTTTGGAATATGGCTACATCCTCTAATTTTACAATGGTTTCAGGCATAATATATCTTCAGGAAACAATACAAAAGTATTTGAATTTACTGTAATAGTATCAAAATAAATCGTTAATGCAAGTTTTGATGGGTCTACCGTATTATTGTTTCCAGATTTTGGTGTTCAGGTTTAAATCCTCGACAATGTCCATGGCTGCAGTAATATCTTCATAGAAAACCTCAACGGCATTTGAGGTGGTTAAGTTCTTGCTTTCGTTCAAGCTAAAAAAGCCATATGGGTGTTTAACCCCCATGTACAGCTTGTTTCCCTTGAATGAAAGCATAATGGGTTTGTTTATTTTTCTTTTTAGCCTTGTGATTCGTTGCATCAAGGATGGGGTCAAAATGTAGCGCGCTTCCACCTGGTCGGTACTATAGACCACAAACTCTTTTTCAAACTCAGGGTCTTCAAGGTTGACCAACGGGTCTCGGTTGAGGTTTAATTGTTGAAAGGTCTTTGCGAGATATCCCACTCTTTTTTCAAAACGATCGGGAAGGACAACGGTGGTGCCATTGAATCTTTTGTTGAAGTCCATGATGGCAAACATGCCCAGGAAACTGCTTCCGGTCTGTTCAATGCTATGCTTTTTTGAAAGCCATGGTCTTAGATAGGTAGAGAACAACAAAAAATGTGTAAAAAAGGGAATGTACATAAAATAGGAACCGTAAAGACTTTGATTGAGGATTTTTACATCCCCCATCTTTATGGAAGCGTCTCCTATTTTTCCTGATAAGAGGCCAAAGTTGAGATTGTGGACCTTATGCAGGGAATGTTTTTTTGTTGAAGCGACCTGGAGATAGGTTGGAATCAATTTACTAGCCTCTATCTCTTTGGAAGTGATCTGTAGGTTTTCATTGAATGCAAACTCAGGGGCTGTTTTCTTGAGAAGGGTTTTTAGAATTTCCCTTTCCGCCCCTTTGTACTTGTTTTTCAAGTTTTGTGATGCTGTCAAGAACACAAAAAATGGAATCCAGTACAGCACCATGAAGGTTTGAAAGGAAAACCATGAATTGGCCTCGGAAAGCTTGCTCATCCATTTGAGATAACTGGTACTGTTGGCATACATGAAGATGGGCAAGGAGGTAAATCCCAGAAGAATGATGACAATGAACAAAGCACTTCCGATTTTGAAGAATCGATAGCGCTTTCTCACTTTTTCTGCTTTTTTCAGCAAGGGGAGGAGTTCTCTTTTTAGGGTTGTAAGATCCATCATCCCAAACTATTGTTCAAAGGATATTATTGGGGGTTCCGCTTCCAATGGGTCAATGATGAAGAAGGTTTTTGAGGAATATCCCATGATTTTGCCCATAAAGTTGGAAGGGAACATTTCCAAGACATTATTAAAAGAATTTACGGCTGCGTTATAAGATCTTCTTGCGGCAGAGAGCTGTTCTTCCACTTCGTTCAGGCTGGATTGGAGCAACAGGAAATTTTCACTTGATTTTAGGTCAGGGTATGCTTCAACAGCAATGTGGAGCTTCCCTAGCATTTGGTTCAACTGGCTTTCCAGGTTAAATCGTTCTTCGTTGGTAAGATTTTGATTCATGATTTTTTCTCGCAGTTTGGTGATTTCGGAGAGGGTTTCACGCTCATGGACCATATAGCCCTTTACTGTTTTTACCAGTTGGGGAATCAAGTCCGTCCGTTTTTTCAACATAACATCTATACTGCTAAAAGCTTCATGGACCTTGTTCTTTTTGGCAATTAAATTGTTGAACAGGAAAATGATTAGAGAAAGAAATGCAATGAAAAGAATGATGGCATAGATCATGGCTTAGTGATTGAATTAAAAATTAATAATAAAAATGTGTCCGGTCAGGGCGATAGAGGTTGTTACCCATGATCAAAACGGTGAGATTGAAGTGTGAAATAAAAATGTCATGGATTGTCCTTGAATTTGGACAAGATGTTGATGACATTGTTATTTTTGAGGTTAGAAAAGCTCTAGAGGTAATCGAGCCTTAAAATCAAAAGTAGCAATTCTTGAAAAACAGCCAAGGAATACCAATGCAAATTCGACATATTACGGTCCCAACATACTTTGGCTCAAATTTTGACGTTATGGTAAAAGTTAGTCGAGAACAGCGTAGAACACTATGAATCGAAAAGACCTCCTTCTTATTCCCATGGTATTGGGAACTTTTTTTGTGCTTTCGGCACAGGAAACCAAAGTATATACCCACGAAAACAAAGCATACCAAGATGCTTTGGCACTCTACAACAACCAACAGTACCAAGCAGCACAGACCATTTTTGAAACGGTAAAGGCCAGTACCAAGGACCAAGAGACCGAGGCCAACAGCGCTTACTATGCTGCCAATGCCGCCATCCGGTTGAATCAACGCGGAGCCGATAAAATGATGGAGGATTTTGTGGAGCGATATCCAACTTCCACCAAAAGGAATTCCGCATTTTTAGATGTGGCCGATTATTATTTTGAGACCGGGAAATATCCCTACGCCTTAAAATGGTACAAGAAAGTGGATGAATCCGCCATGGCCTATTCAGATAAGGAGCGGTTCAATTTCAATAACGGATATGCCCTCTATGCTTCCAAAAGACCTGAAGAGGCCGAACGCTATTTGAACAAGGTGAGCACCTCCCAAAAATATGGATCACAAGCCAAATACTATCTAGGCTACATCGCCTATGAACAAGATGATTATGATCAGGCCAGTGCACGCTTCGACCAGATTACCGATCAGGAGGTACTAAGCGAAAAGTTATCGTATTACCAAGCGGACCTCAATTTTAAATTGGGGAAATTCGAGGAAGCCATTGCCATGGCCAAAAAACAATTGCCCAAATCCAATAGACAAGAAGTTTCCGAACTCAACAAAATAATAGGAGAAAGCTATTTTAACTTGAAGCAATATGCCGAAGCTATTCCCTATTTGGAAGAATACAAAGGCAAACGAGGCAAATGGAGCAACACGGATTACTATCTGTTGGGTTACAGTCATTACAAGCAAGGAGACTATGAAAATGCCATCCAACAGTTCAATAAAATTATAGGAGGCAACAACAACGTGTCGCAGAATGCCTATTACCATTTAGCGGAATGCTACCTGAAGCTGGACAAAAAATCGGAGGCCCTCAATGCATTTCGGAATGCTTCCCAAATGGAATTCAGTCCAGAAATCCAGAAAGACGCCTTTCTCAACTACGCAAGGCTCAGTTATGAAGTTGGAAATGCCTACGAACCTGTTCCACAAGTATTGACCTCTTATCTTGAAAAATATCCAAAGGATAAGTACCAATTGGAAATTCAAGAGCTTTTGGTGGATTCGTACATCACATCCAAAAATTTTGAGGGAGCCATGCAGCTGTTGGAGGAAAATAAAAACTACGCGAGTAAGGAGACCTACCAAAAAGTGGCTTTCTATCGTGGGGTGGAACTCTTTATCGATGGAGATTATGAGGCCGCTTCGGAACGATTTTCCAAGTCGTTGAAGAGTGCGGAAAACAAGGGATTTGAAGCTAGGGCACTTTACTGGAAAGCGGAATCGGCCTATAGATTGGACCGTTTTGAGGAAGCCTTGGTGGATTTTGTTAAACTGCAAGGGTTGCCAGCGGCCAAATCCATGCCAGAATCTCAAGAACTCGATTACAATCTAGGATATTGTTATTTTAAGTTGAAGGATTACAACAATGCTATAGCCTATTTCAAAAATGTGGTCAATTCCACTACCCTTGATGACCAACGGAAGAACGACGGCTATTTGCGATTAGGAGACAGCTATTTTGTGACCAGCAAATACCAATTGGCCATGAGAGCCTATGATGAATCCTCTAAAATGAATGGCCCTGAACGGGATTATGCTGCTTTTCAGAAAACACTCAGCAGCGGATTTTTAGGAGACAATTCGGCCAAAATTGAAGGCTTGAACGAATTTTTGACCCGATATCCAACATCTACTTTGCGCGATGATGCCCTTTTTGAATTGGGGAATTCATACGTTAAAAATGGCCAGGAAAGCGAAGGGTTGAGAACCTATGACCGATTGGTGGCAGAATATTCACAGAGCAAGTTTGCTCCTCGGGGAATGTTGAGGCAGGGATTGGTACACTACAATGCCAGTAGGAACCAACAGGCATTGGACAAGCTCAAGGAAGTGGTCCAGAAGTATCCCAACACCCCAGAGGCCAAACAGGCGGTGGCCACGGCCAAATTGGTTTATGTGGATGAAGGAAGGGTAAGTGAGTATGCCGCTTGGGCCCGAAATCTGGATTTCGTGGAAGTCACGGACGCTGAACTGGACAATGCCAGTTTTGAATCGGCCGACCGGAAATATGTGGAAGGGAAAACCGATGCCGCAATTAGAGGGTATGAAGATTATCTAAAGGAATTTCCCAATGGTCTCCATGCCCAAAACGCCAGTTTTTCATTGGCCCAATTGTACTTCTCCAAAGGAGAAAAGGATAAGGCCCTGCCCAAATATCAGGCGGTGGCCAGTAGTGGAAATGGCGAATATACAGAGCAGGCCCTTACCCGTGTATGTGAAATCTATGTAGAAAAGCAGGATTACAAAAGTGCCATTCCCTATTTAAAACAGTTGGAAAGCAGTGCGGACATTGTGGAAAACCGAACCTTTGCACAATCCAATTTGATGAAAGGGTATTATGGGCAAGAGGATTACCGTCAAACCATCGCCTACGCTGAGAAAGTACTGAAAGCACCCAAAATTGATGACCGCATCAAAAGCGATGCCCAAATCATGATAGCACGTTCAGCTATTGCAACAAACAATGAGGCCCTGGCCAAGACCGCTTATCAGGATGTGAAGAAAATTGCCACGGGCGAGTTGGCGGCCGAAGCTTGGTATTACGATGCCTACTTCAAAAACCAAGAGCAGGATTTTGAAGGGTCAAATGTAGCCGTTCAGAAATTGGCAAAGGATTATTCCGGATACAAGGAGTGGGGTGGAAAAGGGTTGGTGATCATGGCCAAAAACTTCTACAACTTGGGTGATGCCTTTCAAGCTACCTATATTCTGGAAAGTGTAATCTCCAACTTTGCCGAGTTTGATGACATCGTGGCCGAAGCCAAAGGGGAGCTTACCGTGATCAAGGCCAAACAGGCCGAAAGCAATTCTTCAGTAGATCCCAACGGAAACTAAATCGAGACACAACATGCAAAAGAGAAACTATATACTTTCACTACTATTTTTGAGCCTTTGCGGAATCGTTGTCGCCCAAGAAACCGATGACATTGGTACGGAAACGGTAACGGTGGTAAAACCGTATTCCCCCACCGTTTCAGATGCCTTCAAAATAAAGTCGGCACCCAACCTCAATGATTCCATAGTACTGCAAAAGAAAAAAATCGATTACAGTATTTTTTCGGTCCCTGTGGCCTCAACCTTTACCCCGGCCAAAGGAAAGGCTTCTGGAGTGGAAAGAACCCCTGCGCCTACTTTATACAATTCCTATGCCTCGGTGGGGTTGGGCAATTACAATAATGCCTTGGTGGATGTATATACCAGCAGGGAATTTAATCGGGGAGAGGATTTGTTGGATTTTGGGCTCTCACATCACTCATCTCGTGGGGATTTGGATTCAACCCCTTTGGAAACCGATTTTTACAACACCAAACTGAATGCCTCTTACGCTAAAAAGGACCGGTATATGGATTGGGGTGCCAGCATTGGGCTGCAACATCAATTGTACAACTGGTATGGAATTGAAAACGGTGCGTTTGATGAAGCAACGGTGGCCGCCATGGATGAGCAACAAAATTATTTTAATGCTGAGGCCAAAGCCCACCTCAATATGGAGGACTCATTCTTTAAAGCTGGGAATGTTTTGCTGAGGCGTTTTTGGGATGCCGCAGAGTCTGGTGAAAATCGTGTGGTCGTCAATCCTACTTTGGAATTGCCCATTACGGAAGAAGTCGTGACCATTAGTGCCAAGTTGGACTATGTGAACGGGAATTTCAAGAATGCCTCCCTGAACAATACCGCTAATGACGGTGAAATCAACTATAGCCATTTTCAAGCAGGGGTCTCCCCAAGCCTTTTAATCTTGCGGGATGATTTGACCGTGAACCTTGGGGCCAATTTTGTGTATGGATTGGATGCGGAGAACAGCGACAGCAATTTCTACATTTATCCTGCGGTTACCGCTTCCTATAGACTATTGGATGAAACTTTGATTGCTTATGGTGGTATTGAAGGAGAGTTAAAACAAAATTCCTATCACGATTTTGTAATGGATAACCCCTATGTGTCACCCACATTGAATGTGATGCCCACCGATAGGCAATATGAAGGTTATCTGGGGCTCAAAGGACAGTTGACCTCTAATATCGGGTACAATATAAAAGGGTCTTACACTGCTGAAAATATGAGACCACTCTTTTTCTTAAACCCTGAGAATCTGTTTCGGGATGATGAGAAAAGCTACTACTACGGCAATTCCTTCCAGGTTTTTTATGATGATGTAAAAACCTTGGGTGTTTTCGGAGAATTGAACGTGGATGTCAACCGTAATTTTAGTTTGGGCGTCAATGCGGAATTTTACGATTATGATACCGAAACGGACAATCCCGCTTGGAACTTGCCCACCATTAAGGGATCATTGTTCATGGATTACCAAATTAATGATCAATGGTATTTTGGGGCCAATTTGTTCTATGTGGGCGAGCGTGATGATTTGGTGTCACAGGCTACGGTGGGAGCCGAGCCATTTGAGTTTCCCTCTACCGTTGTAACCTTGGATAGCTTTTTTGATGCCAATGCCCATGCGGGGTATCACATTAATGAACAACTTTCGGTTTTCGTAAAAGCATCCAATATTGCCAACAGTGATTACCAACGTTGGGCCAATTTTAGGGTACAAGGCTTTCAGGCTTTGGCAGGAGTATCCTATAAGTTTGACTTCTAATTTGTAAGTAAATACGCAATAATTTGTTAAAAATGGCGTTTAAAACCTTGCGCCAGTCCTAAAAGTATAAAAATGATTGGTTGCTCCAATTTAATTGGAAAACCATGTCACTGCGATTCATTCACATACTGTTGTTTGTAAGCTTTATGCTGATTTTTTCTTCGGCAAGAGCACAGAATTTGGTACGTAATGGGGGGTTTGAGGATTACTCGACCTGCCCCATCAAAATGAGTAACTTAAACAGGGATGCAGAGCATTGGAGCGCCCCTACCTTGGGCACCACGGATTATTTCAACGAATGTAGCCGGACCAAATTGGGCATTCCCATGAACTTCAAAGGAAAACAAGAAGCTTTTGAAGGCACGGCCTATGCAGGAATGTATCTTTATGCCCCAAAAGATTATAGGGAGTACATTCAAGTACCCCTGTTCGAAACTTTACAAAAAGGACACAGATACCGATTGCAATTGGTAATGAGTCTTTCCGAAAAATCCGATGGCGCTGTTAAGGATATGGGTGCTGTATTTTCAGAAAAACCTTTGTCGATTCACACTAAAAGACAGCTTTCCCATAAGGCGCTGACATCTCAGATTATTCAGACCACACACATTAAACAGTTTTCTTCAGACAGTTTTTATGATGACAAGCAAAGCTGGATAGAACTCAGTATGGATATCGTGGCCAAAGGATTTGAAACCCATCTCATCTTGGGAAATTTTATGAGCAATGCCGCTACACATTATCTGGATTTCAAAAACGACGACCCCAATGCAGAAGGCTATGCTTATTACTACTTGGACGATATTTCGCTAACGTATCTTGGCCCCGAATACCAACCCAATGAAGTCTATGTGTTGGACCATGTCAATTTTAATTTTGACCGTTTTGATTTACAGCCCAAGGCGAAACAGAGTCTTCAAGATGTATTTGAATACCTGAAAAAGCACCCTAACCTGAAAGTGTCAATCAGCGGACATACAGACGATTTAGGCTCCGATTCTTATAACGATGTTCTTTCCAAGGAAAGGGCCAGCAGTGTGGCCAAATACCTTATGGGATTGGGTCTCAATAAGAACCGTATCTCCTACAAGGGGTATGGGGATAAGATCCCATTGGACACTTCCTTAACCGATAAGGCCCGGAGAAAAAATCGCAGGGTAGAATTTGTGATGACCGAGTTTGTGGATGAGTAACCCTTGAATATTCCCTACATTTTCTATTTTTGGAGGAAACCGTCCGTTCCATGAAAAAGTATACCCTCCTATTCTCAATAGGTTTCTTTTTGGCCTGTAACCCAAAAGAGGAAGTAGACCTGATTGTCCATAACGCCAATATTTATACCGTTGATGGCGATTTTTCCAAAGCCAGTTATATGGCCATCAAAGATGGAAAGTTTGTTGCCGTTACCGAAACAGAGGAAATCTATCAAAAATATACCGCCAAGGTAGAGCTGGATGCCAAAGGCAAGACCATTGTTCCCGGTTTTATAGATGCCCATTGCCATTTTTATGCATTAGGACTGAACCAACAGGTAGTGGATTTGGTGGGTACCACCAGTTTTGAAGAGATTTTGGATAAGGTTATGGCCTTTCAGAAAGAACGTCCTTCCGATTTTATTTTTGGAAGGGGGTGGGACCAAAATGATTGGGAGGTGAAGGAGTTTCCTACCAAGGACAAATTGGATGAAATGTTTCCGGATACGCCAGTTGTACTGCGCAGAATCGATGGACATGCGATTTTGGTCAACCAAAAAACATTGGATTTGGCCGGGATCACTTTGGAAACCAAGGCCGTAGGAGGCGATATCATTAAAAAGGATGGAAAACTGACAGGTATTTTGGTGGATGGCCCTATGGGAATGGTCGATGCCATTACGCCTCAACCTGATAGAAAAACCCAAATCCAAGCGTTAAAGGACGCCGAAAGATTATGCTTTGGGTATGGGCTTACCACGGTGGATGATGCTGGATTGGGTCGAGGAACTATTGAACTCATCGATAGTCTGCAACAAGTTGGGGATTTGTCCATTCGGGTATACGCCATGGTGAGCAGTTCTCCAGACAACTTAGATTATTTCCTAAACAAGGGAATCATTAAAACTGACAATTTAAATGTACGCTCCGTAAAAGTATACGGAGATGGTGCTTTGGGCTCAAGGGGCGCGGCGTTAAGGGAGCCCTATTCCGATCAGCCCGGCCATCACGGCGCTATGGTTACACCAGTAGATCAAATTGGGGCTCTGGCAGAGCGTATTGCCTTATCGGATTATCAAATGAATACCCATGCCATTGGGGATTCGGCCAATGTAGTTGTGTTGCGAGCCTATGAAAAAGCCTTGGAAGGAAAACTGAATCGCCGTTGGAAGGTAGAACATGCACAGGTCATTTCACCAGCAGATTTTGATTATTTTTCAAATGGAATCATTCCTTCTATTCAACCCACCCATGCTACCAGCGATATGTATTGGGCCGAAGACCGTTTGGGGTCAGATCGCGTAAAAGGGGCCTATGCCTTCAAAGAACTATTGGACAAGGCAGGGACTGTGGCATTGGGAACCGATTTTCCCGTGGAGCAAGTGAGTCCGTTCCTAACATTTTACGCTGCGGTGGCTCGTAAAGACGTAAATAACTATCCTGAAGGAGGTTATCAAATGGAAAATGCCCTGTCAAGGGAAGAAACCTTAAAAGGAATGACGATTTGGGCGGCCCATTCCAACTTTGAGGAGCAAGAAAAAGGCAGTATAGAACCTGGTAAGTTTGCCGATTTTGTGATTTTAAGTGAAGACATCATGAGCGTTCCCATAGAAAACGTTCCAAATATAGAAGCGGAACAGGTTTTTGTTGGAGGAGTTCAAGTAAAATAAAAAAGGAGGCGAGAAGCCTCCTTTTTCTTTTTCATAGCAATAATTTCTTAGAAACTGATGGGCAAGAAAACACGAGTGGTTCCCCATCCCATGACCATGTCACCTTCATCTTCAAAAGCAATGGAAAAAGCGTCCAATTCTTCCTCATCACTACCCGCTTTGGCGGTAACCCTTGCAACATCAGCGGCACTATCGTATGAATAAGCGCCCCATTGGTTCAAATTACTGTTCAGGATAACCGTCCATTCATTATCACCTGGAATGGTAAAAAGAGAATAGGTCCCAGCCTTAATCGTTTTTCCACCAACGTTGGCATCCTTGTAAAAAATGATTTCAGCACACTCATTGGCTCCAGTCCTCCATACCTTGCCGGCAGGGGCAAGCTCAGAAATACTACGTCCCTTTAGTTGGGGACGGCTGTAAATGACCTTTACGGCCTTGTCAGATTCCCTATAGCTAGCGGGGTAGGTGGCAATATCGGCAGGACTTTTATCCAGCCCGCTAAATTTTTGTGCAGTGGCTTCTGAAGTAAATACCAATGCCAAGGTTAAAAAAGTAAATAAGAATACATTTTTCATGATTGTGATTTTAGTTGTTTTCAAAACTAGGGTGTAAAAACATGGTGTTTTTATAAAGAGACGTTAAAATTTAGGAACCTTACAATGTGCTCAATATTTTAATCATATTCTTAGATATAGTTTCATTTGGTTATTTTTTATCGATATAATATTATTAATTGAAATTAAAATACATTTATTAGTTTTATTTAAGAACTTCAATGGTCATCTTTGCATAGAAATTGTTACTAATATTCGATTTATGTGTGGAATTGTATGCGCATTTGATGTGAAGGAAAGTACGGAAGTACTTAGACCCCAATTATTGGAGATGTCTAAAAAAGTAAGGCACAGAGGGCCGGATTGGAGCGGAATTTATGCCGATGATAAAGCAATTTTGGCTCATGAACGTTTGGCCATTGTAGACCCGGCTTCGGGGAAACAACCTCTATTCAGTGCCGATGGTAAATTGGTGTTAGCCGCCAACGGTGAAATATATAACCATAGGGAACTCAGAAAGCAGTTTGAAGGAGAGTATGAGTTCAAGACCCAATCCGACTGTGAGGTCATTTTGGCACTCTATCAGAAAAAAGGGGTAGACTTTATCGATGAAATGAACGGTATCTTTGGTTTTGCCATTTATGATAGCGAGAAAGATGAATATTTCATCGCTAGGGACCATATGGGGATTATCCCCCTGTATATTGGATGGGACAAGAACGGAACCTTTTACGTGGCCTCGGAATTGAAGGCCTTGGAAGGAACCTGTTCCAAAATAGAACTTTTTCCTCCTGGTCATTATCTGCACAGTTCTGATGGAGAATTTAAAAGATGGTACAAGCGGGATTGGATGGAGTACGAGGCCGTCAAGGAAAACGAGACCAGCATCGCAGAGGTGAAAAAGGCTTTGGAAGACGCTGTGCACCGTCAATTAATGTCCGATGTGCCCTACGGAGTTTTATTGTCCGGTGGATTGGATTCCTCGGTTACTTCGGCCATTGCCAAAAGATATTCCCAAAAACGTATTGAGTCTGGGGATACTGCCGATGCTTGGTGGCCGCAACTGCATTCTTTTTCGGTAGGATTGGAAGGTTCACCGGATTTGGCTGCAGCCCAAAAGGTGGCAGAACATATCGGGACCATTCACCACGAGATAAAGTTTACCATTCAGGAAGGATTGGATGCCATTAAGGATGTGATTTATAACTTGGAAACCTATGATATTACTACTATAAGGGCTTCCACACCCATGTATCTTATGGCTAGGGTAATCAAATCCATGGGAATAAAAATGGTTCTTTCAGGAGAGGGTGCCGATGAGCTTTTTGGAGGCTACTTGTACTTCCACAAGGCACCAAGTCCAAAAGATTTCCATGAGGAGACCGTACGAAAATTGGATAAGCTTCACATGTATGATTGTCTTCGTGCCAACAAATCCTTGGCGGCATGGGGCATAGAGGGCAGGGTTCCGTTTTTGGACAAGGAGTTTATGGATGTGGCTATGCGAATCAACCCAAAAGATAAGATGATCAATGGGGAACGTATGGAAAAATGGGTGGTCCGTAAGGCGTTTGAATCCTATTTGCCCGAAAGCGTGGCATGGAGACAAAAAGAGCAGTTTTCGGATGGTGTGGGATACAGCTGGATAGACACTTTGAAGAGTTTGGTACAGGAAGAGGTGAGCGATGAGCAATTGGCCAACGCCCACTTTAAGTTCCCTATCCAAACCCCAACGTCCAAGGAAGAATACTATTACCGTTCCATTTTTGAAAGTCACTTCCCTTCGGATGCAGCAGCGTTGAGTGTGCCACAAGAGCCATCAGTGGCCTGTAGTACCAAGATTGCACTGGAGTGGGATGAAGCCTTCAAAAACATGAACGACCCATCAGGCAGGGCCGTGGCTAACGTTCACACCGATGCCTATGTGAAATAAGATCTTTAAGATTATGTAGAAGGAAGATGTTGTTTTGTTTCATTTTCAATTAGTCGGAAAAGCCCCTTGCACAAGGGGCTTTTTGTTGTTATGTGCTGCGGATGCCTCTTCTTCGGCAGCTCGTTGTTTTCCACATTTCTTTGTTGATAACTTAGGGGGTACAATAGCCTTCAATGACCTAATTTATAAGGGTATTCCTTATATTTGTAGGATTTGAAAATTTCAAGGCAAACACAAAAAATATATGAGCGAAGAAGCGAAGAAAAACCAGTACTCGGCGGATAGTATCCAGGCCCTTGAGGGGATGGAACACGTACGTATGAGACCTTCCATGTATATTGGCGATGTAGGGGTCAGGGGATTGCACCATTTGGTATACGAAGTGGTAGACAACTCCATAGATGAGGCCATGGCCGGGTATTGCGATACGATTGATGTAGTCATCAATGAAGACAATTCCATAACCACAAAGGATAACGGTAGGGGTATCCCTGTGGGCTTGCACAAAAAAGAAGGTGTGTCCGCCCTAGAGGTGGTAATGACCAAAATTGGTGCAGGAGGTAAATTTGATAAAGATTCTTACAAAGTATCAGGAGGTCTTCACGGAGTAGGGGTTTCCTGTGTTAATGCGCTTTCAAGCCATTTAAAGGCAACCGTTTACCGTGAAGGTAAAATCTGGGAGCAGGAATACGAAAGGGGAAAAACCCTTTACCCGGTTAAAAGTGTTGGAGATAGTGATGAAACCGGTACCATTGTCACTTTTGTGCCAGATGACACCATCTTCACCCAAACCACGGAGTATAGCTACGAAACGCTGTCCAATAGGATGCGTGAACTGGCCTATCTGAACAAGGGTATCACCATTACATTGACTGATAAACGTCATAAGGACGATAAAGGAGAGTTTATTTCCGAAACCTTCCATTCCGAAGAGGGATTGAAAGAATTTATCAAATTCTTGGATGGGAACCGCGAACCACTGATTCAAAGTGTCATTGCCATGGAAGGAGAGAAAAATGGCATTCCTGTTGAAGTGGCCATGGTCTACAATACAGGATATACTGAGAATCTACATTCCTACGTGAACAATATCAATACCCATGAAGGAGGTACCCACTTGTCCGGTTTTAGAAGGGGTCTTACCACTACACTAAAAAAATATGCCGATAACTCCGGTATGTTGGACAAGCTGAAGTTTGAAATATCCGGCGACGATTTTAGGGAAGGACTTACGGCCATTGTGTCCGTAAAGGTGGCAGAACCCCAATTTGAAGGGCAGACCAAGACCAAATTGGGGAACCGTGAAGTAACCAGTGCGGTAAGCCAGGCTGTTTCTGAGATGTTGACCGACTATTTGGAAGAGCATCCAGATGATGCCAAGCAAATTGTTGAAAAAGTAAAGTTGGCGGCCCAAGCAAGGCATGCGGCTGCCAAGGCCCGAGAAATGGTACAGCGCAAAAATCCAATGAGTGTTGGAGGATTGCCTGGAAAGCTTTCGGATTGTTCGGAACAGGACCCTACCAAGTGCGAAGTGTTCTTGGTGGAGGGAGATTCCGCGGGAGGTACAGCCAAGCAAGGTAGGGATAGAAACTTTCAGGCTATTCTGCCGCTTCGTGGTAAAATCCTGAACGTTGAGAAAGCCATGCAACACAAGGTCTTTGAAAATGAGGAGATCAAGAATATTTATACAGCTCTTGGGGTAACCATAGGTACCGAAGAAGACAGCAAGGCATTGAATTTGGATAAACTGCGCTATCATAAAGTTGTCATCATGTGTGATGCCGATGTGGATGGTAGCCATATTGAAACCTTGATTCTTACCTTCTTCTTCCGATACATGCGAGAGTTGATTGAGAGTGGACACGTATACATTGCTACACCGCCATTGTACTTGGTAAAGAAAGGTGCCAAAAGACGCTATGCGTGGAATGACAAGGAAAGGGATCAAATCATTGAGTCCATGAACGGAGGGGCTAGTATCCAACGTTATAAAGGTCTTGGTGAGATGAATGCCGAGCAATTATGGGATACTACCATGAATCCTGAGTTTAGAACCTTACGTCAAGTAAGCATAGACAATGCCACTGAATCTGACCGAATCTTCTCCATGTTGATGGGCGATGAGGTACCTCCAAGGAGGGAATTCATAGAGAAAAATGCCGTCTATGCCAACATAGACGCATAGATAACGACCATTTCACAACAAAAACTCGCCTCTGAAAGGCGAGTTTTTTAGTTTTAGGAAAAATTTTACAAAATGAAAAGAATAATTCTTTTGGTGACATTGTGCAATTTTTCCTTGGCAATGGCCCAATCCAACCTTAACGACATTCTGGCCGCAGGGCTCAACGATGCCGAACGCTTCACAACGGCTTGGTTAAATCCAGTTACCGAGGCTGGAGTTTACAGTATCTCCAACGGATGGTACAATTCGGCAGATGCAAAGCCCTTGGGCGGGTTTGAGATTTCCATAGTTGGAAACCTTACAGGGTTTAAGAACAAAGACGACAAAAAAGCGTTCACTTTGAATACGGCTGACTATGAAAACCTTCAGTTTGATGATGGTAGTACCTCAAAATTGGTGTCAACCGCCTTGGGGGACATTGAAGGGGTAAGGGTTTATGTGGAAGCTGAAATTGCCCCCGGTATAACTGAGCGGGTAGACTTTGAACTGCCATCAGGATTGGCTTCGGAAGATCTTAACTTTGTGCCTTCAGGATACATTCAGGCCAGCGTTGGACTTATTAAAGGAACCGAAGTCAAAGCCCGGTTCTTGCCTAAAATCAATACAGATGATGTAAAAATAGGTCTCTTTGGTTTAGGGATACAACATGACTTTACCAAGCACTTGCCAGCTGACAAGGTACTTCCCGTTGCTATTTCTGCAGTAATCGGATATACCAATTTAACAGGGGAGTACGATTTTACCGATACCGATGTTATTGATGGTGAGAACCAGCGTATAGATGCCAAGTTTAGCTCTTGGAATTTCAGTGCTGTTGCATCTACGCGCTTGCCTGTAATTAATTTCTATGGCGGATTGGGATACATTACCGGAAAATCCGACACGGATATTTTGGGGACTTATCAGGTGCAATCTGGACCGTTTCAGACCACTTATGAAGATCCGTTCAAAATCAGCAATAAAGTTAGCGGAGTGGTGGCCAATGTCGGCACTAAACTAAAACTAGGCTTTTTTAGACTCAATGCCGATTATAACATAGGGGAATTCAATACCTTCACCTTTGGTGTAAACTTCGGATTTAGATAATCAACATAACATACAACCAACCATTAAAAAGGCCCCAACTTTGTTGGGGCCTTTTATTCTCATATAGGTAGTCTTGCCAATTAATCCCTGGTGGCAAAGACCGAACCGTTTTCCAGGGTTAAAACCTCAGGGTCACTTGTATGTTCTAAACTGACCGTGATGTCGGTAACCTGTGGGTCGCCGTAGATTATGGTGTAGGTGCCATTTTCTTCGGACCATTTAAAATCGGTATAAAAAATCAGTTTGGAGTTGGAATAACTTTGATACCTTCCCAGGTAAACATCATTGAAGATCCATTCTTCACGGGCGGTGCTGGAACCTTTTCCCTCAATTGTTGAAGTTTGTGTTTTGGCCCAGATGCCCAAAATAGGGTCATTGTTCTCTGGGATTCGGCTACAGTTGCTTATGGCAACAATGCCTATTATGGACAGCAATGAAAAGAGCTTCTTCATAGGTCAAGTAGGTTAAAACAGATTTTGGGACTATTAGAACGTAGATCTGTAGGAAAGTATTGCATCAAGAGAAGCTGCAAAATTCATTTTAGGGTAAATCTTCGATGAACTGCATATTTTGTTAACAAGTATGCGAAATTTTACGTTTGTGTTACGAGTTGGAGTTTAAGACATTAAAACTGTGGAAAGTCAGTTTTTTTCTGACCTAAATGCCTTATTTTTGAGCGATTAAAATTTAAACCTATAAACATGAAAGTTACCGTAGTTGGAGCAGGCGCAGTGGGAGCAAGCTGTGCGGAGTATATTGCAATGAAGGATTTTGCATCTGAAGTTGTTTTGTTGGATATTAAAGAGGGGTATGCCGAAGGAAAAGCCATGGATTTGATGCAAACGGCGTCGTTGAACGGTTTTGACACAAAAATTACTGGAACCACCAATGATTATTCCAAAACAGCAGGTAGTGATATTGCGGTAATCACCTCTGGAATTCCACGTAAACCTGGAATGACCCGCGAAGAACTTATAGGAATCAATGCAGGAATCGTAAAGACTGTTGCCACAAGCCTTTTGGAGCATTCCCCAAATACCATCATCATTGTGGTAAGTAACCCAATGGATACCATGACCTATTTGGTACACAAGGCTACAGGCCTTCCAAAGAACAGGATTATTGGTATGGGAGGAGCTTTGGACAGTGCCCGTTTCAAGTATAGACTGGCCGAAGCTTTGGAAGCGCCAATTTCAGATGTGGATGGTATGGTCATCGGTGGACACAGTGATGTAGGTATGGTACCTTTAATTGGCCATGCTACCAGAAACAGTGTAAAAGTATCGGAGTTCCTTTCTGAAGACAAAATGCAATGGGTCGTGGAAGAAACCAAGGTTGGTGGTGCCACGTTGACCAAGTTGTTGGGAACCAGCGCATGGTATGCCCCGGGAGCCGCTGTTTCCGGATTGGTACAGGCCATAGCTTGCGATCAAAAGAAAATGTACCCATGCTCAACACTTTTGGAAGGAGAATACGGATTGGACGATATCTGTATTGGAGTTCCTGTGCTATTGGGTAAGAACGGAATAGAGAAAATCGTTGAGATAGAGCTCAGCGATGCCGAAAAAGCCAAGATGCAGGAAAGTGCGGAAGGTGTTAAAAAGACCAACGGACTGCTTCAGCTATAATTTAGATCAGGATACCATAAAAGTGTCATTTTGTGCCAAAAAAGTGGTGAATTTCCCAGAAATGATTCTAGGATTTCGCCTCCGGTTCAAAATGACATTTTTTGTTTTTATGGCGTAACGGTAAAGTAGAATTGCAATTCCATCAATTTCTATTGGCAAATCTTATCGGAAATGATATATTTGCACGCTGTTTAAGAAAACTTCTAAAAATTTAATAATCCATGCAGAATAAAGGACTTATAAGGCTTTTCGCGATCCTTTTTGGCTTGGTGAGTGTCTATCAGCTATCCTTTACTTTTATTACAAGTAAGTTGGAAAAGGATGCTGAGGCTTACGCCGTTAGCCAAATTTCGGAAGCTGAGGAAGATTATGTCGCCAAGCGTGAAGCTTTAGAGGCATCGTATTTGGATTCCATCAGTGACAACACTGTTTTGGGCTTTACCAGCTATGATGATGCCAAGAAAAAAGAGCTGAACAAGGGGTTGGACCTTAAAGGAGGGATCAACGTAACCCTGCAGATTTCCGTGAAGGACATCTTGAAAGGTTTGGCCAACAATACCAAAAACCCGGTTTTCAACAAAGCATTGGCAGATGCCGACAATGCCTCCAAAAATAGTGATGCCACCTATTTGGAGTTATTTTTTGATGCTTTTGATAATATCAAGGGAGACACCAAATTGGCCTCTCCAGATATTTTTGCCAATAAGGGTCTTAGCGAGGATGTCAATTTTCAAATGACCGATGATGAGGTAAAACCTATCATCAGGAGAAAGATTGATGAATCCATTGTATCTGCATTTGAAGTACTTCGTGAACGTATAGATGGTTTTGGTGTTACCCAGCCCAACATCCAAAGGGAAGGAAACTCTGGCCGTATTTTGGTGGAGTTGCCAGGTGCCAGGGATATAGCTCGCGCCCAAGAATTGCTTTCCAGTACCGCACAATTGGAGTTTTGGGAAACGTACTCACAGAGCAACCAGAGCTTGGGAGCCTTTTTGGTAAATGCCAATGAAAGGCTAAAAGAAATCTTGGAGCCAGAGCAAGTAGAAGAGGTAATTTCCAAACCAGAATCCGAAATAGATTCTTTGTTGTCCGATGTGGCACAGGACTCTTTGGATATGGCACCGGAAACCAACCCACTTTTGGGGAAACTTATTCCGGCCAATCCAGGTAGCCATGCCATAGCAAGAGCATTGGTCGCAGATACCGCAGAAATTGGAGGGTATCTGAGAATGCCCCAAATCAAGAGACTTGTACCGAACGATGTACAGTTTGTGAAATTTCTTTGGGAAAGACCGGCTCAAGACTCTGAAGTAGTTGAGTTGTATGCCCTAAAGTCTAACAGGGATGGTACACCTAGAATCAGTGGGGATGTGGTTTCTGATGCGCAAGATACATTTGATCAGTACAACAAGCCTGCGGTAACCATGACCATGAATACCAGAGGTGCCAAGGAATGGGAAAAACTAACAGGGGATGCCTATAGCAACCAAACAGGTATTGCCATTGTTCTGGATAATAAAGTATACACGGCTCCCGGGGTTTCAACTGGACCAATTTCAGGGGGACGTTCTGAGATAACAGGAACCTTCACCGTAAACGAAACAAAGGATATTGCCAATGTTTTACGGGCAGGGAAACTTCCTGCATCCGCAGAGATCATTCAATCTGAAGTGGTTGGACCATCTTTGGGGCAAGAAGCCATTGATAGCGGTTTTGCCTCTTTCATGATTGCCATGGCGTTTGTTTTGTTGTGGATGATATTCTACTACGGTAGAGCAGGTGTCTTTGCAGATATCGCCCTAATATTCAATATTCTTTTGATTTTTGGAGTGTTGACAAGCTTGGGAGCGGTACTTACGCTGCCTGGTATTGCGGGTATTGTATTGACCATAGGTATGTCGGTTGATGCGAACGTTCTTATTTTTGAAAGGATAAAAGAAGAATTGGCCAGAGGTAAAGGAAAAGCTCAGGCAATAGCCGATGGTTTTGGAAATGCCCTGTCTTCCATTTTGGATGCCAATATCACTACTGGATTGACAGCGATTATCCTTTTTGTTTTCGGTTCGGGACCCATTAAAGGATTTGCTACAACCTTATTGATAGGTATTGTAACATCATTGTTCACAGCCATTTTTGTAACTCGATTGATGATTGAGGCCTATACAGCCAAAAAGGGTCGACGTTTGGATTTCTCTACCGCCATGACCAAAAGTCTATTCAATAACCTGCACATCGATTTCTTGTCAAAAAGAAAGATTGCCTACGTGGTTTCAGGTATTATGTTGGTAATATGTGCGTTCTCCTTATTTACAACAGGATTGCAGCAAGGAGTGGATTTCATTGGAGGACGGTCATACCAAATCCGTTTCGAAAAAGCAGTCAATCCATCAGAAATTGCCTCTGAATTGAACGAGGTTTTCGGTAGTGGAACCAATGTAAAAACCTTTGGGGATGCCAACCAGATAAAGGTAACCACCCCTTACAAGGTTGATGAAGAAGGCGTGGAAATTGATAATGAAATTCAGGATAAATTATATACTACTCTACAGAAATATTTGCCAGACGGTACTTCGTTTCAAGATTTTACCGTTGGAGCTTCAGAAAAATCCATTGGAATCATGCAATCCGTAAAGGTTGGACCTACCATTGCCGATGATATCAAGAAAAATGCCTTTTTGGCTATTTTGGGATCGTTGGCCGTAGTTTTCCTTTATATCTTGTTCCGATTTAGAAAATGGCAGTTTTCATTGGGTGCCGTTGTTGCGGTTTTCCATGATGTAATGATTGTATTGGGAATTTTCTCCTTGACCGGCAGCATTATGCCTTTCAATATGGAGATAGACCAAGCATTCATTGCGGCCATTCTTACCGTAATTGGATATTCCTTGAATGACACCGTGGTAGTATTTGATAGAATCCGAGAGATTGTTGGACTGAAAGGCTGGAAAGCTGGAGAAAATATTAATGAGGCATTGAACAGCACCTTGAGCCGTACGTTGAATACGTCTTTGACAACCTTGATCGTACTATTGGCCATCTTCATTTTTGGTGGAGAAAGCCTTAGAGGGTTTATGTTTGCCATGATTGTGGGAGTAATTGTGGGTACATACTCATCTGTGTTCATAGCAACTCCAATTATGTTCGACGCCTTGAAGAAGAAAGTTGCCGCTGCTACGGCAGCCTAGTTTAATAGTTTTAGATTACACGAATAAAAGCCGCTCTTTAAGAGCGGCTTTTATTTTTTATGATATGACAGGGTATGGTGATTTTATTTCTGGATTACCGTTCCAACTGAACCGTTGGGTCTCATCTCCAAGACGTAATTAAATTGAGGATGCAAACCTGCTTCCATTCTGTGCGAAACAAAGATTATGGCGGTATGGCTTTCTTGGGCAATTTTATTCACCAAGGCAACAAACAGGGCTGCGCCGGCATCATCCAAGCCCGCTGTTGGTTCATCCAATATAAGCAAGGGAGGATGTTTGATCATGGCCCTTGCGGTCATGACCAACCGTTTGTCCCCAGCTGAAAGTTCTCTAAATAGATAATCTCGTTTATCATGCAAATTCAAAAGGTGCAACCACTCGCGTGCCAAAAGTTTTTCAGTTTGGGTGGGCAGTACGTACAAGCCAATTGAATCATGGAGTCCAGAGATGACCATATGCTCCAGCGTGTGGTATCCACCAAATTTATCTGTCATGGCCGGGGTAAAATAGCCAATCTTTTTTTTAAGGTCCCATACACTTTCACCGCTTCCTTTTTTTGTGCCGAACAAGGAAAGGTTTTTACCATATCCCTTATGACTATCTCCTGTGATCATGGATAATAGGGTTGTTTTTCCACTACCATTGGGGCCTACCAATTGCCAGAAATCTCCTTTTTTAACCCTCCAGCTAATACGGTCCAAAACTTGTTTCCCATCAAAACTGACTGAAACCCCTTCAAAACTCACCAATTCTGGGTGTTCAAGGTTGATGGGCTCCAATGGAGGTGGTATGACTCCCTTAAACTGTATGGAATTTTGTTGGTTGGCTTCCCAAAATGATGTTTCGGAAGGATATGGCACAAGGACATCGCCATCGAGCTTAAAAAAATCCGTCATAACAGGTAAAATATCTTCTACACGGCTTGCTAGTTGAATCAATGTTTTTCTTGCGCCAATAGCACAGAGTTCATCTTTTAATTGACTTTGCGTTGCGACATCCAAATTGTCAAAAGGATTCACCAGGACCAAAAAATCGTTGTTTTCGGACATTAAATGACTGAGCAAGGCTTTTTTCTGTTCTCCACTGCTCATGGTTTTTAAGGACTGGTCTGTATTTCGGGTAAGGATTTTTATATCGTGGCGTTCCTCTTCATCCATGAACCGTTCAATTTCCGCTCGGGAAAACAACCCTCCTTTTTTTGAGGCAAGTTCTTCAAAACCTTTAATGGGATCTTGTTTCAACAATTGGTTGATGAAATTGCCAGAATAGGATGTGTTATTGATTAAAACGGCAAAATTTCTGGTTTTCTGCATGTTTTGAAGAGAAATCTAGATTCTGGCATTGAAATTAGAGATTATGCCTGATTTACCCTAAAAATATGGACTGGATTATCTTTATATGAAGTTGTTTTGTCCAATAACATGCCGTTCTTTAGAGCTACTTTTTGTGAGGGAACATTATCTACATGGATAATGGATATTAAGGAATTGGCATAGTTTTGTTCAAACGCATATTCCTTGCATTTTTGGGCAGCTTCAAAAGCAAATCCCTGCAACCAAAACTTTGGTAATACAGAATATCCTATTTCCAGTTCCTCGGTATTATCAACAGTTTGAACAAGAAGACCACAAATACCTACCAGTTGCCCGCTTTCTTTTAAAATCAAGGCGTTCATGCCGCCCAAATCGTTTTCATAGCGTTCAAAAATACGGTCAAATTGTGCTTGGCATGCTTCAATGGGATTTTCTGGCAACCCTTCCCAAAATTGAGTGGATTTTGGTTCGTGGTAAAAGGGCAGCCAATCATTAAAATCTGATGGTTGTATATTACGAAACAGTAATCGTTCCGTAGTTTGACCTTCTAGCAGATATTTGGACATTTAGTTTTTGGTAAAGGTAACGCTGTCTCCCACCTGCAACCCAAACTTATCTGAAAGACCAGCATTTATTTCCAAAACATATTTAATGGGTACTTTGGAGGAGAGACTGGTTTCATCATTAGGTTGGGCATTTTTTTGAAAACTGGCAATTTTTTGGTTATCCCCAATATAAATGATATCCAAAGGAATCAAGGTGTTCTTCATATAAAAATAGTGCATGGACACATCTGGAAAGATAAAGAGCATCCCCTGATTTTTTTCCATGGATTCCCGATACATAAGACCTGTTTGGGTCTCATAGTCGGTTTCGGCTATTTCTATGTCAAACTCCACCAGTAGCGAGTCTGTTTGTGATTGAAGAATATTCAGGTTCCCTTCCTTTTTGAATTTAATGGTCTCTGTCTTTATTTCCTTATTATTTTCTGTCTTGCATGAAGCCAAGATAAAAACCAAGAGGATTATGGATGATTTAAAATACATGGAATCAGTCTTTTTCTGGGAGGGGTTTGTACATAAAGAAAAGTCCAATTATGATCATAGGAATGCTTAACCACTGGCCCGTGGACAAAAGGCCAAGAGTATCCTCAAAACCTCCCTGACTTTTCTTAAAGAATTCCACAACAAACCGAACCACAAATAAAAGCACCATAAAGAGCCCAAAAAGATAACCGGGCTTATCCTTTTTGTCCGTTTTCCAATATAGTTGGTACAGTACCACGAACACAAAAATATAGCAGATGCCTTCATACAATTGTGCGGGGTGTCTAAACGGAATGGATTCTAGAAGGTTGGCAAAATCAGGATTGTGTTCAATGGCTTTATAAGCTGCATTTTCTGTCTTTTCATGGGTCAGTGCCATAGCTCTGTATGATGGCATATCATCTGAGTCTCGAATAAAACGAGTGGCTAAAAAATAGGATTTATCTACAATTTTCCCGTTGATTTCGGAGTTGAAAAAATTTCCAAACCGCACAAAACTCGCTCCAATGGCCGAAGGAATTACCAATCGGTCCAATAACCAAAGCATTTTTATGTCTTCCCATTTTCTACAGTAGAGCCATACTCCAATAACGGCGGCAATAGTGGCTCCATGGCTGGCCAATCCCGTGAAGCCGGTAAACTCATATCCATTGATGAATCCAAACAAAGAGCTATTGGCACTTTCACGAATGGGCAAAAGAATTTCAATCAAGTGATTTTTGTAGTAAGACCAATCATAAAAGAACACATGACCCAGACGGGCACCGAGCATAATGGAGACTACGGTGTATATAAAAAGGGAGTCCAATTTTTCCATGGACTTTTTTTCGTTCTGGAAAATCCGTTTCATGATAAACCAACCTGCGACAAAGGCAGCTATCCAAAGCAGATTATAATATTTTATTTGAACGAACCCTATTTTGAACAACGTTCCTTCAGGATTCCAATTAAAACCAAGAAAATACATTGAGTTAATTTTTGGACTAATATAACTACTTTGATTGGACAGGCGAGAGGATTATTACTTTTTTGATACTTGTAACTGCAATACCTGATAAAGGTTTACATGGTTTGGGAGCTTATAGTTGACAATTGGAATGTTCTATGGGACAGGGTCATAGCCCTTGCCACCCCAAGGATTACAGCTAGCTATACGTTTTAAGGAAAGCCAGCCACCTTTAAATAGGCCGTGTTTTTTAAGTGCCTCAAGCGTATATTGTGAACAGGTGGGGGAATAACGACATGTAGCTGGCAGATATGGTGAAATGAGCAATTGATAGGCTCGTACCAGCAGTACAAAGGGGGCAATTAGAATTCGCTTCATGTTTGGGATAAGAAACTACAAGGTATAAAAAAGCCCCGACTTAAGTCGGGGCTTTTTTACACTTCTTCTGAACCCAAATGAACTGGGGACAATTGTTCCCGTTCTTGGTCCGTGAACATTCGGGATTTGATTACGAAACGGATGCCCATGGGAATCTCCAAACTAAAGCTTGAACCACGACCCTTGGTCACATCAACCGTAAGTTGAGTGTGTTGCCAATAGTTAAACTGATCTTTGCTCATGAAAAAATCACAGCCGTGGATGGATCCCAACCACACATCGGTCTCATTGAGCATCAATTCTCCTTTTGGGAAGCACATGGGGGAGGAGCCATCACAACACCCACCGCTTTGGTGAAACATGAGTTCTCCATGCTCCACCCTCAGTTGATCTATAATTTTAATAGCATTTTCTGAAACCAAAACCCGTTCTGTCATCATCTGTGTTTTAGAAAAAGCCCAAAGCACTTTTGTCGTAGGAAATCAGCATGTTTTTGGTTTGTCGGTAATGATTGAGCATCATTTTGTGGGTTTCCCTACCGATACCTGATTTTTTATAGCCTCCAAATGGAGCGTGTGCTGGATAGGCATGGTAACAGTTTACCCAAACCCTACCGGCTTGTATTTCTCTTGAGATTTTATAGGCTTGGTGCATATCACGGGTCCATACCCCGGCACCCAATCCATAAAGGGTGTCATTGGCTATCTCCAAGGCTTCGGCTTCATCTTTAAAGGTGGTGACGCAGACCACGGGACCAAATATTTCCTCTTGGAAGACCCGCATTCTGTTATTTCCCTTTAAAATGGTGGGTTGAATGTAGTAGCCGCCTTCGAGTCCTTCGTTGTAGGCGGCATCACCGCCGGTAAGTACCTCACAGCCCTCTTCTTTTCCTATGTTGATGTAGTTGAGGATTTTCTCATACTGATCGTTGGAAGCCTGGGCACCCATCATGGTGTCTGGGTCTAGGGGATGCCCCAATTTTACCGCTTTGGTTCGCTCTACCACCCGTTCGATGAACTGGTCAAAAATACTTTCCTGGACCAGCATTCGGGATGGACAGGTGCAGACTTCGCCTTGATTCAAAGCGAACATCACGGCGCCTTCCAGACATTTGTCAAAGAATTCATCATCGGCATCCATAATACTTTCGAAGAACACGTTGGGGGATTTACCACCCAGCTCCAAAGTTACGGGGGTGATGTTTTTTGAAGCGTATTGCATGATCAATTGCCCTGTAGTGGTTTCCCCGGTAAAGGCCACTTTGTTGATACGTGGGCTGGAGGCCAAAGGCTTTCCGGCTTCAATCCCAAAACCGTTTACAATATTGAGTACGCCTGCGGGAAGGATATCCTCGATGAGTTCCATGAACACTAGAATACCCACAGGGGTCTGCTCCGCTGGCTTTAGTACCACGCAGTTCCCGGCGGCCAGTGCTGGGGCCACTTTCCATGCAGCCATAAGTAGTGGGAAATTCCAAGGAATGATCTGTCCCACCACGCCCAAAGGTTCCAAAATGTTCATGGAGACCGTATTAGAATCCAATTCGCTGACCGAACCTTCCTCGGCGCGGATCACTCCGGCGAAGTATCTGAAATGATCAATGGCCAATGGAAGGTCTGCGGCACGGGTTTCCCGTAGCGGTTTTCCATTGTCCCACGTTTCTGCCCGCGCCAATACCTCAAGATTCTTTTCCATGGCATCGGCAATCTTTAGCAACAGATTACTTCGATAGGTGGCCGATGAGCTGTTCCATTGTGGTGCGGCTTCCCAAGCGGCATCAATGGCTTTTTCGATATCCTCGGCGGTGGATCGTGCGATTTTTGTGAACGCTTGACCATCCACCGGTGAGATGTTTTCAAAATACTCGCCTTTCGTAGGTGGGGTCCACTTACCTCCGATATAATTTTCATACTGATTTTTGAACGCAGGTTTTTCCAAAACGCTACGCTCCGTAGTTTGTACATTGCTCATAATACTGGGTGTTTGTGTAATTAATTTTTGAAAGGGCCTAAGTCCCAATGTGTTGATTCTAAAAGTATTGAATTTGATACCTGGTCATCTGACGTATCCTATTATTTTAGTGCACAATCCTGTTTGCGGTTATATTTTTAACAATTATTGGGTCGTAATTTTTTATATTTAATAAGTATTAGGTTTAAATTTTACGAAGTAGGTATTGGTATGCAGCTTTCCGAACGATTTTATAAGGAACGAAAACTGGAGCATTTGGTGGAAAACCAAACCTCCTACACCTTGAACAATGCCGCCATGCATGTTTTTGAAACGCATCTGCAGGCGGAACGGGTATTGCTTCAATTTGACCAGCCCGTACTGGCTTCCATGCTTATTGGAAAGAAGGTGATGCATCTTCGCGATAAAAAGGCATTCGATTTTTTACCTGGAGAATCCCTGATTTTACCTTCCAATGAAATGATGTGCATAGATTTTCCAGAGGCCGATCAGGATAATCCTACCCGTTGTTTGGCCATGGCCATATCCGATGAGAAGATACGCAGGGTCATTGGACTCATGAACGAGACCATGCCCAAACATGATGGGTCTGAATGGGCCTTTGTGGACTACAATTTCCATTTTACCAATGATGCCAGTATCTATGGCATTATCCAAAGGTTGCTATACCTCTTTACCGAAAACCACCCCTCCAAGGATTTCTTTGTGGACAATATGTTGCAGGAGTTGATTATGCGGATTCTGCAGGGAAGTAGAAAAAAGACCATTGGGGAGAATGCTTCAAAATTGGCCGGCCATAACCGATTGGCCTATACCATAGACTATATCTCCACTCATTTGCATGAAAACCTATCGGTGGGTGAACTGAGTAAAAAAGCCTGCATGAGCGAATCCCATTTTCATAAGACCTTTAAAGAGGAATTGGGGGTAACACCCATCGAATACATCAACAGTGAACGGATTAAAATGGCCGTAAAGCTGTTGCAGGACCCCAACAAAAAGATAAAGGAAATTTATCTGGAATGTGGTTTTGAAAATCGTTCCTACTTCAATCGGTTGTTCAAGCGAAAAATCAAGGCATCTCCCGGAGAATACCAGTCCAAGTTTATGGGTTGATCCTATTAATTGATGCTGAACGTTGTGCCGTCCTTTCCGTCCTTTAGCTGAATGCCCAAAGCGGTCAATTCGTCCCTGATTTTGTCCGAAGTGGCAAAATCCTTGTTGGCCCTTGCTTCATTACGAAGTTCAATCAGCAATTCCATGACACCGTTCAAAGCGTTGGAATCATTTTGACCCATGGATTGGTTCTCAATACCCAAAACATCATAAACAAAACTGTTCATAGTGGATGCAAGCAAAGCTTTGTCCGCTTCAGTGATGGTTTCCTTATCTTCCTTGATCAAGTTGATGTGCTTTACGGCATCAAAAAGATGGGCAATAAGGATGGGCGTGTTGAAATCATCGTTCATGGCATCATAGCATTTTTGCTTCCATGCCTCGACATTGAAATCAGAGGATGCACCAGTTTTTAATCCATCTAAACAATTGAGGGCATCCATCAATCGGTTGTATCCCTTTTCCGAAGCTTGGAGCGCATCATCACTAAGATCCAAGATACTGGTGTAGTGTGCCTGCATCATGAAAAAACGTACTGTGGCAGGGGAATAGGCCTTGCTCAAGATGTCGTTGTTACCACTTATGATTTCAGAGGGGTAAATATTGTTACCCGTGGATTTGGACATTTTTTTCCCATTGAGGGTGAGCATATTGGCATGGAGCCAATATTTTACTGGGGATTTTCCTGTACTGGCCTCGGCTTGTGCAATTTCGCATTCGTGATGGGGAAACTTTAGATCCATCCCCCCTCCGTGAATATCAAAGGTCTCTCCTAAATATTTGGTGCTCATGGCAGTACACTCCAAATGCCAGCCTGGGAAACCATCGCCCCATGGTGAAGGCCAGCGCATGATGTGCTGCGGTTCGGCTTTTTTCCAAAGTGCAAAATCCTGAGGATTTTGTTTTTCATCCTGGGCAGTGAGCTCACGGGTGTTGGCGATCATATCCTCCAACTTCCTTCCGCTCAATTTCCCATATTCATGATCTTTGTTGAACTTGACCACATCAAAATACACGCTACCATTGACCTCATAAGCAAATCCTTTTTCCAGGATATCCTTGATGATCTCTATCTGCTCAATAATGTGCCCTGTTGCCGTAGGCTCTATGCTTGGGGGCAATAGGTTGAATTGTTGCAGGGTGTTATGGAAATCCACGGTGTAGCGTTGTACCACTTCCATGGGTTCAATCTGCTCCAACTTGGCCTTTTTGGCAATTTTGTCCTCTCCATCATCGGCATCGTTTTCCAAATGTCCGGCATCGGTAATATTCCGTACATAGCGAACCTTATACCCCAAATGTTTGAAGTACCTGAAAATCATATCGAAGGACATAAAGGTGCGACAGTTGCCCAAATGTACATTGCTATACACCGTGGGGCCGCAGACATACATGCCCACATGGCCTTCGTTTATAGGTTGAAAAACCTCTTTTTTTCCAGAAAGTGAATTGTGTACTTTTAGATTTTGGTCTTTATAAAGTTGCATTTAAAAAAGTAGGATTAAAAGTCGGTATCCAGGTTGATGTAATCCAAAAATTCCCGTCTTACAGCTTCATCTTTAAATTTTCCGCCGTATTCAGAAGTTACCGTGCTGCTTTCAATATCACGGATTCCCCTTGAATTTACGCAAAGATGCTTTGCATCAATAACGCAAGCTACATCTTCGGTGCCTAGCACCTGTTGCATTTCCTTTACAATTTGGATGTTCAAGCGTTCCTGTACTTGAGGGCGCTTGGCGTAATAGTCAACAATACGGTTCATTTTGGAAAGCCCAACCACAGTACCGTTGGAAATATAGGCAATATGCGCCCGTCCCACTATGGGCAACAAGTGATGCTCACATGTAGAGTAAAGAACAATGTTCTTCTCTACCAACATTTCACCATACTTGTATTTGTTCTTGAATGTGGAGGATTCGGGTTTTCTCTTGGGATGCAGTCCGCCAAAAACTTCCTTTACGTACATCTTGGCCACTCTTTTAGGTGTTCCGGCCAGGCTGTCATCATCCAAATCAAGGCCGAGCGTCAACATAATTTCACGTACACTTTTCTGTATCCGTTCAATTTTTTCTTCATCGCTCAATACAAAAGCATCATCCCTCATAGGGGTTTCGGTTGAAGAGCCAACATGATCGTTGCCCCTGTCTTCATACTGTTCTTCCAATGCCTGCTCTATTTTCATTGCTGTTTCTTCAAGAAAGCAAAGATATACATTAATGGACTATTTAACATCTGATAGCGGGGGTTTGACAACATAAATTATTGTTAAGGAAGGGGACTTTCTACTTTTATAATGCCCAAACCTACAGTCTTTTATGGTGAAATCGGTTTTAAAAGCTTTATTATGTACCCTTGTTTGGCAGTTTGGTTATACCCAAGTATCACCAGATTGTGCCACTGTTGTTCCCATTTGTAACAACACGCCTATTAATGGGGGAACCAATGGTTTTGGTGTTGATGATTTCTACGGAGCTGCTTCCAGTGGTTGTTTGGAACAGACCACTTCCGGCACCATAGAATCCAACTCTGCATGGTATCGATTTCGCACTGGGGCATCAGGACAACTGGGATTCAATATTGGACACAATAGTTCCGAAGACTGGGATTTTGCACTGTACCAGGCTAGTGATTGCAATACGTTGGGTGAGCCTATTCGTTGCAATTTTTTTGATAACAGTGATTCCAAAAGGTTTATTGGCGTAGGGGAAGATCCTACAGGTGATGGGGAATCCGTTCATTATGAAGATTGGCTTCAGGTAGAGCCGGGACAGGATTATTACCTCTTTATCAATAATTTTAGCAATGTAAATTCCGGGTTTTCCATACAGTTTACAGGTGATATTTGGTTAACCAACCCCAATGATGCACTTGACTGTTCCATAATCAACAACCTTTTGGGGCCTCCAATTGCCGCATGTGAAGGTGATACCGTAGTTTTGGACGCTACGACTTCTGGAGCGGTAGGATATGAGTGGTATAGTGATACAGGCAGCGGATTTCAATTGATTTCAGGAGCCAATGCTTCAACCTATACCGCGCCAGATTCTGCACAATATCGTGTTGTGGTCGCTACTGGTACGGGCACTATCATAAGCGATGTACAAGTGGGATTCAATGCCAGCCCCGTCACTGGAACCCTGGCAGATGCAGTTTATTGCCATACACCAAATACCACTTTTGATTTATCAACAAAAGACATAGAGGCTTTGGGAAACCAAAATCCTAATGAATTTATAGTGAGCTACCATAGTTCGCAGTCCGATGCAGATACAGGAATAAGCCCATTGCCTAAGGAATATGAAAAAAGCCCGGGGCAAGAGACCATTTATGTGCGGACCACTTCATTGGCCAATCCAAATTGTTATGATGCATCTGAGAGTTTTCTATTGGATGCCATTGAGGTTCCTGAGCTGACCTTTTCGGAACAAATGGTAATTTGTGAAGGAACCGGTGCCATTTTCATTGGGGAAACCATGCCCAATCCTAATTACACCTATCAATGGAGTACGGGTGAGCAAAGTCCAAGTATTATGGTTTCCGAAGAAGGGGAATATACCGTTACTGTGACCCATGCCTCCAGTGGTTCGTCTTGCGAGGCAACAAGAACCATTACTGTGAACATTTCGGAATTACCAGTGATAACCGATGTTGAAATTGACGATTTTAAACCGAGAAATACGGTGAGAATCATCACCGAGAGCAATACCGAATTGGAATACCGATTGGATGATGGGGATTTTCAGTCCAGTAATACTTTTGAAGATGTGCTTCCGGGAAGTCATGAGGTTACCATGCGGGACATCCATGGCTGTGGAGAGGTCAGGGAAAATATTGTGGTTGTGGGCTATTTGGCCAGTTTTTCACCCAATGGGGATGTGCTCAATGAAAGATGGCAAATAGAAGGACTTTCAGAATTGAATTCTCCAGTGGTCACTATCTTTGACCGTTATGGTAAAATGATCAAGCAAATGACTGAATTGGATGCTGGCTGGGATGGAAATCTAAATGGAAAGCCACTTCCTTCCACAGATTATTGGTTTAAATTATCGTATGTTGATGCGAATGGCAATAGGGTAAATGCCAAATATCTCCAAAGTCATTTTTCCTTGAAGCGCTGACTTGAAAACGCATTTCATCGATTAACAGCATATTTTTTCGATGAATAAATACTAAAAGGGTGCCATATGGAGTTATAGAGGTTATATATAGAATAACCTTTAGCCCCAAAAAATTCTATGAGAGCTCTATTTAGCGCAATATGTTGCTTTTTTCTATTCTCCATAGCAGTATGCGCTCAAAACTCCCCAGATTGTAGAACGGCAATTCCTGTATGCGCAGATGCCCCTATTATGGGAACTACTGATGGCAGTGGTGATATTGACGATTTTGACCCCGAAGTGATTACCCAAACGGGTTGCTTGGAAAAGGGGAGCAATAGTTCGGCAAATATAGAGCACAATACAGGATGGTATGTTTTTCGTGCTGGAACAGATGGGCAGATTGGATTTGATATTGAAGCGCTTCCCAATCCGGGTGGAGTTCTTACCGCGGAATGGGATTTTGCAGTTTATGGTCCCTTTGATCAAACCACAGGTCAAAACTTTTGTACCATAGTGGGAGATGGGACCGCCCAGCCCATTCGTTGCAATTATGAAACCAACGATACCGGATTTACAGGAATTGGGGTAAATCCTGTGGATGGTAGGGAAGGAGCTCCTTTTGTAAAGCAGAGCCAGAACACGTATGATGAATGGTTGGATGTTGCCGCTGGGGAAATCTACTACTTGTACATCAACAATTACAACACCAATTTTGATGATGACCCAGAGTCGTTCATCCTGACATTTACAGGCACATCGGTTGAGGATGATCAGAATACGGCCTTGGACTGTACCCTTAGGGATGAGTTTTTGGGTTTGGATATTGTGGCCTGTGAAGGGGATCCTGATATTGTGCTAAGTGCGCAAAACTCACCGGTTGGACCTAATATTACCAATGTAACCTGGGAATTGGATGCCGATGATGACGGAACTTACGAAACGGTTCTAGCTAGTGGTCCTAATGAGGTAGAGTATACAGTCACCAGTCCTAATTCAGGACGATATAGAGTAACGATTGAACATACTTTTGGAAATCCGATTACTGATGATATCCTTATCACATATTACGGAATTCCAAGCCTAACAGTGACCATATTGGATGATTTGGTGAACAGTGATCAAACCGACCCGTACAATGTGGAGTTTATTCCCGATGGTGATGGCAATTATGAATATGCCATCAATGGTGGGGAGTTTCAGGATGATCCTATTTTCTTGGATGTCCCTCCCGGATTAAACTCAGTGGTCATAAATGACAAGAATGGCTGCGGAACTTCAGACCCTGTTCCATTTTTGGTAGTGGGTTATCCCAAATTCTTTACGCCCAACGGGGACGGGGTGCACGACAGTTGGAATGTTTATGGTATTGATCAATTGTCCAACCCAACCGTATTTATCTTTGATCGTTATGGTAAGTTATTGAAGCAGTTGGATCCCAATCTAGGATGGGATGGAACCTTTAACGGAAGGGATTTGCCTTCTTCCGACTACTGGTTTAGACTGGATTATGATCGAGATGACAGCGGGGTTATGGTGGCCCGTTCGGTACGCAGGCACTTTTCCTTAGTACGTTAAAACAAAAAAAGGCCGGATTGCTCCGACCTTGCATTCTTCAAATATTCCCAAATTAGAATTTAAAACTATATCCCAAGGAAATATTGGTATTTATCCTATTGATCATAGCGGAACTATTAATACCGGAATCAAAAAGGAAGGTGTTTACATCCTGTTCGGTTCGGCTAACGGCCAAATCCAATCTGCTTCCTCCAAAACTATAGCCGATACCGCCAGAGAATCCAGTTAGTTCGCCCACAATGTCGTCATTTTCATAAGGACTGTCCTCGTATCTATACCCCGCCCTTAAACTAACTTGGTCTATTCGGAATTCCCCACCCAATCGATAGGTGTTCACAACGCCAAGTGTTTCATTTATAAAATCATTTTCCGATGCAAAATTAGGATCAGATGTGGGTCTAAGCTCTGCTTGTGACATGTCTTGGTATCCGTAGTCAAAACTCAACAAACCATCTTGGCCAAAGATTACGGCAACACTACCGGTAAGTTTGCCGGGAGTTTTTATGCGATAATCTTCGTACAGGTTAACAATGCTAAAATCAATGAAATCGATATCCGATACCGCCAAAGTGGAGTTGATGCGCTGTGAAGTGTCGTCCGTCAACTCGTACCACGTAGGGGACTGATAGCTACCTCCAACGCGCACACTTTCATTTAATTTGGCAATGGCCCCAAGGCTAAATGAAAACCCATAGCCTTCGGTATGCAGTAAATTATCAAAAGTGGTGAATTGAATAGGTGAGTCTTGGTTATATCCATTCTCATCCATTAAAGTAACCCTGTCATATAATACATTGTGAAAATTCAATGAAGCACCTACGTAAAGATTTTCCTGATATTGGCCGGCAAAATTTACCGTGAACTTGCTGTTGTATCCGGAAGTGGTCTGAAGGTATTCTTGGTTTACGCTGCTGTATTCGGCATTTGAAAAGTAAGAAGTGTTGTCATCATCATCTACCGTAGGTTCAATAAGGCCTGCTTGGAATCCTAGGAAAGCCTGTTGGGCGCCATATCCAAGGCTGGAGCCAATATCCAGATAGGCTTCTTCAATGAACTCCCCTTGCTGTACGCGAAGAGGGCCAAGTGGCTGGCCTTGGGCAAAGTTCAAAAAATAATTGTCTATACCTATAGATGTGTTTCCTCCTGCAAAAAAGCTATTGTCAAAATTTTGTACCATATCGTAGTTGAATGCCAAGGCAACTTTTTTCCAAGGACTTTCTGTGGATTTAAATACCAAAACACCTCCCACTTGGTTAAATTCCAAGGAATTGTCGGTGGTATTGCTTACGCTGTTTCCAAAGAACGCATCATTGTTTCGGTGATAATTGGACCCCGTGATGCTGATTTCACTGAAATTGAATACTGCAGAACCTGCGGGGTTAACATTTAAGGCTGATAAATCACCGCCAAGTGCTCCAAATGCGCCACCCATGGCTTGAAATCTTGCCGTTCCCTGAATATTTTCTGTACTGTATCGTAAAACGTCGTCTATGGTCTGTGCGGTTGCAAAAGTGCATGCCAATACCATTATGAAAGTTGAAATTTGTTTCATTTTCAATTTTTTTAATGAGTTGAGATGGATTTCTGGGATTTAATGTCTTCCGTTACTTCTTCCCGATGAGCGTGAAGAACCTCCTGATCTGCCGCCAGAACTTCTGGAGCTGCTTCCGGAACTTCTATAGCTTCCGCTACTTCTAGAGCTAGAGCCACTGCTTCTGTAGCTACTGCTTCGTGAGCTTGATCCCGAAGAAGACCTACTATAATTGCTTCGGCTTGGAGCCGTACTCCGTGAAGATTGATAACTTCTTGTACTTCTGCCCGAACTGCGATAACTGGGAGAAGATGAGCTTCTGTTCACTGTTCCGCTTCTTCTGTAAGTGCCACTACTTCTTGTGGAAGGTGTGGTGCCATAGGAACGGTATGTTCTTGAACTACCACTATTGTTATATCGAGGAGTGGTTCTTGTGCTTCTGCTGGTTCTATAGTCCCTGTTCCGAGCAGAGGCATCTGCACTAACGGTTCTTCTTGAACTTAGTCCACTATAAGTTCTGGAACTTCTTCCGGCTGTTGCAGTTCTGCTGCTCAAGTTGGAACGTCCACTATCTGTTCTGTATCGGGATGTATAACCGCTTGACCTTGATGCAAGATTTGAGCGTCCTCTTAATGTTGTGCCGGGAATTACGCTGTTATATCCTCTTCGGGTTCGGTTGTACGCATAATTTCTTCCGTAATATCTATTGTTGTAATAGGGTCTCCAGCCGTAGTTATAATAGCCGCCCCAACCGTAGTAGCCTGCGTATCCCCAACCGCCATAGTAAGGGTAGCCACCCCAGCCGTAGTATCCGCCCCAGCCCCAACGGTTAAATCTCCATGGTCTGTTCCAGCCCCATCCCCAACCATAGTAAGGGTAGTTCCAACCAAAGTTCCAAAAAGGATCGTTCCATCCGTAATAGCCGCCCCATCCCCAATTGTCATATACATTGATGGTAAGGCTAGTGGGATTATCACCCCAACCAGGATTGCCGGTATAAGTATTGTTGTAAGCAAAATAATCGGTTTGTTCACCTAATGGAATGGTGTCGTTTTGCATTTGACTGGAATAGCTGTCAATGTCGGTAAAGATTTCGTCATCCAAAATCTCGGCATATTCATCCGCTTTTTGTCCAAAATAATCGCCGTATAAATTGTTTTCTTGTTCTTCAATGCGTACGGCTTCCGCAGACTTTTTTTCTACACGAACAACGCGATCACCGTTGGAATAGATACCATCTTCATAATACGAAGCTTGCTGATATGATCCACAAGAAGCTGCTAGGAAAGCTGCCATGAGGAGAAAGGCGAAAGCTTGAAATTTTCTGTGGGGTATAAACTTTATCATTGCGCAATTTTTATTGTTGAACATATTAAAAATAACTAGTTTTACCGAATTATTTTGCTAATAAAATCACAAGTTTTGTGCCAAACTATAGTAGATGGGTAAAAATTTAACGAGTAGAGCAGAAGATTATTCCAAATGGTATAATGAACTTGTCGTAAAATCGGATTTGGCTGAGAATTCGGGAGTTAGGGGATGTATGGTCATAAAACCCTATGGCTACGCTATTTGGGAAAAGATGCAGGCCCAATTGGATAAAATGTTCAAGGAAACAGGTCATGAGAATGCTTATTTTCCCTTGTTTATTCCAAAATCCTATCTGAGCAAGGAAGCAAGTCACGTTGAAGGTTTTGCCAAGGAATGTGCGGTGGTAACACACTATCGGTTGAAGAATGCGGAGGACGGTAGTGGGATCATAGTGGATGAGGATGCCAAGTTGGAAGAAGAACTTATTGTACGTCCTACTTCAGAAACCATTATTTGGGATACCTATAGAAGATGGGTGCAGTCCTATCGCGATTTGCCCATCATGGTGAACCAATGGGCCAATGTGGTGCGATGGGAAATGCGTACACGCCTCTTTTTGCGTACGGCCGAGTTTTTATGGCAAGAAGGACATACGGCACATGCCACAAGGGAAGAGGCTGTGGCTGAAGCGGAACAAATGATGAACGTGTATGCCGAATTTGTCGAGGAACACATGGGTGTTCCAGTGATGAAAGGCACCAAGACTGCCAGTGAACGTTTTGCAGGGGCAGAGGAAACGTATTGTATTGAGGCATTGATGCAGGATGGAAAAGCACTCCAAGCGGGAACCTCACACTTTTTAGGACAGAACTTTGCCAAGGCATTTGATGTGAAATTCGCCAATAAGGAAGGAAAACAAGAATATGTTTGGGCTACTTCTTGGGGAGTCTCAACCCGACTTATGGGAGCATTGGTGATGACCCATAGTGATGACAATGGTTTGGTGCTTCCGCCTAAATTGGCGCCCATTCAGGTGGTGATCGTGCCCATTTATAAAGGATTGGACCAATTGGATGCTATTTCTGAAAGAGTGGAACCCTTGGTAAAAGAGCTTCGTTCCAAAGGGCTTTCAGTAAAATATGATAAGAGAGATACCCATAAACCGGGATTCAAGTTCAATGAATATGAACTGAAAGGGGTTCCCGTACGTTTGGTCGTTGGGCAACGTGACCTTGAAAATGGAACCTATGAAGTGGCTCGAAGAGATACTTTACAAAAGGAATCCGTAAAGGCGGACGATGTCGTGGAAAAGGTGGTGTCGCTCATGGAAGAAATCCAAGAGAACATTTATAATAAGGCGCTGACGTATAGAAAGGAGCACATCACCCCAGTGGATACCTACGAAGAGTTTAAACGTGTAATTGAGGAAAAGGGTGGTTTTGTTACCGCACATTGGGATGGTACGGCCGAAACCGAAGAACGTATAAAGGAAGACACCAAGGCTACCATTCGCTGTATTCCGTTGAATGTTGATAAGGAAGAAGGGGTCTGTATGGTAACAGGAAAACCATCAGCCCAAAGGGTATTGTTTGCCAAGGCCTATTAAGTAGGTGCAAAAAATAATAATTACTGTTGCAAGACTTAAAAATAGTTGTATTTTTGCATCCGCAATTGTGCAACCTTATGGCCCGTTCGTCTAGGGGTTAGGACGCCAGGTTTTCATCCTGGTAACAGGGGTTCGATTCCCCTACGGGCTACAAAGTTCAATGGAATATTGGAAAACTTTGATTTTTAATCAGGTTTTCAAATTAATTAGGCCCGTTCGTCTAGGGGTTAGGACGCCAGGTTTTCATCCTGGTAACAGGGGTTCGATTCCCCTACGGGCTACAAAAAAAGGATTTAGAAAGTATAAATAAAGGCAATGGCAAACCATAAGTCAGCATTAAAGAGAATCAGAAGAAACGAAGCAGTACGCTTGCGCAACAGGTATCAGCACAAAACTGTGCGTAATGCCATCAAAAAATTGCGTAACGAGGAAGACAAGAAGGCTGCAGAGGCTTTGTTGCCTACTGTTGTTGGAATGATCGATAAATTGGCAAAGAAGAATATCATCCACACCAATAAGGCTTCCAATTTGAAAAGCAAATTGATGAGCAGAGTTGCAGGAATGTAATATTTGCTTGATGGAAATATATAAAAGCTCCCGAATTGGGAGCTTTTTTTATGACCAAACTTTTTAGATTGTATTTAACGGAAGGCTTTTCTTTTTCCAACTAAAAAGCCAATGATAAAACAGCTGTACATAACCAGAATGAGCAGGAGTAGTACGGTTCTTAGGTGTAGATAGAACCATAAGTTTGCGCTGGTGTTACCAATTAACAATATGTAAGGTACCAGCAGATAAAAGATAAAACTGCCCAAACTTATCCAAAACAATAAATTTTGTTTTTGGGGATATGGATTTTTCTCTTGTTTTTTTTCCTTAAAGTAAAAGATAATGCACATCAACAAAACCCAAGACCCAAAAATATCTGCATAATATAGACCTTCGTAGAACGGATTTTTAAAGATGATATTTATTATATAGCCCAAAAGCATCGCAATAACACCATAACGTATCCATTTTTTATACAATTTGGATTGGATGGTTTTGAGATATATCCTGCAAAAAAATAGAAAAGTAACAACTTGGTAAATGTTGTAAATGATGATATTGCGCCAAGAATATCGCTCATCGGAGAAGAATTGAAAATCTTCATGATACTTAATGAAATAGCCAAGCAACTCCGTAAAGAAGGTGTAGGCAATGAACATGGGGAAATATTTTAGTGCAGTATCAAAATACTTTCGGTAGGTAAATACTGAAACAATCCATGTCACTAGGTATAAAGGAAGATAGTATTGCTCCTTTAAAAACAAATAGATTTCTTGGACCATGCCCAATACAATTAATAGTCATCCCATGGTGGAGGAGATGAATTCCCCCTATTTAAGGTAAGGCTCTGGTCTCCATTGGCACTTGCAGCACTACTGAGACTAGGCACAAAACCAGCTTGCGATTTTTGTTTATTGTCTTGAACATTGCCAACCTCTGCCTGTCCTACGGCATTTTTTATGAGTTTAGCCTTGCCGTCGGCCCCTATGTAGAACCCATATTCACCGCCGTCAGCCTTCATGGCTGGAACAATGAAAATGGAATTTTGTCTGGGATGAACAATCTTTTTTCCATCAGGGAAGTCTTGCTTGTCAGGATAATTGGCAAAGTAGAACCGAAGTGATGAGATATCTACCTGTGCGTTTTGCGCCTCTTGCTCAATAAAGGCCATATACTGTTTAATTTCATCATAGCTGAATGCTGTGAAACGGGCGACTTCGAACTTTTCGTCTGGATTTCGTTCTGTTTCAAATTGTTGAATCATCTCCGCCCTGTTTTTGGTGTAGTTATCATACAGGGATTTTGATTCTTCCAAGGAAATTATTCCCCGGGGTGGGTCAACTTTTTCTTGGGTTTGCCCGGTAGTGTTGGATTCGGAAGGCTCTTCCTTCTTTGGACCCTGTTGGCATGCCCCGAGCATCAGTAAAAAAGCACCTAGACCAATAGCTGCTACTTTTTTGGTATTTTTCATAGTTTCAAAGTGTTAAAGTTCTGTTTTGAGGAAACGATTTAAAGATATGCTTTTTCTTTAGAATAGGTAAAGAAAAAACCCTCCGGAATTCTCCAAAGGGTTTTTAAATTGTTGTTATACAGATGGTTGAATAAAAAAATACTATTCATTCATTGTGAGCAAGAACTCTTCATTGTTTCGGGTTTGCTTAATGCGTTGTTCCATGAATTCCATGGCCTCCACAGGATTCATATCTGCTAAATACTTGCGCATGATCCACATCCGTTGAATGGTGTTTTCATCCAACAATAAATCATCCCTTCTGGTAGAAGAAGAAATAAGGTCAATGGCAGGGAAGATTCTACGGTTGGAAATTCGTCTATCCAACTGAAGTTCCATATTACCAGTACCCTTGAATTCTTCAAAGATTACTTCGTCCATTTTGGAACCAGTCTCGGTCAATGCTGTGGCAATGATGGAAAGCGAACCACCATTTTCAATGTTACGGGCAGCTCCAAAAAAGCGTTTAGGCTTATGTAGGGCGTTGGCATCCACACCACCACTCAATACCTTTCCGGATGCAGGTTGTACCGTATTATAAGCACGGGCCAAACGTGTGATGGAGTCCAAAAGAATCACTACATCATGACCGCATTCTACCAATCGCTTGGCTTTGTCGAGTACAATATTGGCTACACGAACGTGTTCAGAGGCTTCTTTGTCAAAAGTAGAAGCAACCACCTCGCCACGTACGTTACGTTGCATGTCGGTGACTTCTTCAGGACGCTCATCAATCAGTAAAATGATTTGATATACCTCAGGATGGTTGGCGGCAATGGCATTGGCAATATCCTTCAACAGCATGGTCTTACCGGTCTTGGGCTGCGATACGATCATACCACGTTGCCCTTTGCCAATGGGTGAGAACAAATCCATGATCCGTGTGGAAATGGTACTTTGTTTCTCGGCCAATTTAAATTTTTCTTTGGGGAACAATGGGGTCAAGTGTTCAAAAGACACTCGGTCGCGGACCACTTGGGGGTCCATACCGTTAATTTTGTTCACCTTGATCAAAGGGAAATATTTTTCACCTTCTTTGGGGGGTCTTATGTTCCCTAAGATGGTGTCTCCTGACTTTAGTCCAAACAGACGAATTTGAGACTGGGAAACATAAATATCATCAGGGGAAGAAAGATAGTTGTAATCCGAGGAGCGCAAGAACCCATACCCATCCTGCATGATATCTAGAACACCTTCGCTCTCTATGATGCTGTCAAACTCAAATTCTGGCTCTTTGTACCTGTTTTTTAGGTCTTTATCAAAGTTGCTGTTCTTTTTATCGTGTGAACCGCTTTTTTGATGTTGGTTATTTCTTCGATTATTGTTCTGCCCTTTTTGGGTAGTATTACCTTGCTTGTGCTCCTTTTTTTGAGGCTGCACTTTGGGATCTTCCTTTTTTTCCTCGGAATTGGATTCCTTTACATTTTCTGTAGCTTCTTTTGGGACATTGTTGCGTTCAGAATCTGTTGAACGCGGGGTTCTGGCCCTTCTAGGTTTTGGAGCAGCAGGTTTTTTTTCTGGAGCGGCCGGACTTTCTGCCACCGCTTTGGGGTTCGATGCCTGTACATCGAGGATTTGATAAACCAAATCCAATTTTTTTAAGGACTTAAACTTGGGAACATTAAGACCTTTTGCAATTTCTTGCAACTCAGGAAGCTTTTTAGCTTTTAGATCTGAAATCTCGAACATTAAGTGTTGAATAAGTTAAACGTGTCTAATCTGAAATATTGAAGTAAAAAAGTTATTTGGGTGCTACTGGAGGAAAGATTTCCTGGGTAAGTACTTCGCTAATAACGACACAAGTATACAAATTATTTTTCAGGAATTAAGGCCCATTTATCAAAAAGACGTCTATTTTTGCATTTCGAAAGCAATTTGCACAATGATTCAACGGATTCAAACGTTTTTTTTACTGATCGTGGCCTTCTTGGCGGGAGTGCTTCCGTTCTTTTTGAATCTGTGGGTAACCGTTGATGGTGCAGAAGTCTATGCTCAAAACGAAGTATGGGTAAGCATTGCTTTTTATGTAGCTGCTATCTTGGCCGTAGTGTCCATTTTATTGTACAAAAACAGACAAAATCAATTTGTGGTAAACAGATTGAATATGATATTGAATCTTTTTTTACTAGGATTTTTCGTTTATCGATCGCTAAGCTTATCCGGAGAGGCTGTGGTTTCTGAGAAGGGTATTGGGATGCTGATTCCTGTATTTTCTATCGTTTTTCTGGTCCTGGCCAACAGGGCTATCAAAAAGGATGAAGATCTTGTAAAATCTGTTGATCGCTTACGTTAAACCTAACATCTTAGTAGTATTAGTGCGAAGAAAATCCCGGCCTAGGCTGGGATTTTTGTTTTAGGTTACCGTTGCCCCAATTCGATTACCTCCAAATCCGATATTGTATCCCCGTCTATCACAAACCTGAGCATGGTTCGTACTTGATGAAACCCATGTTTTCCGCATGCGCCAGGATTCATGTGAAGCAACCCCAATTTTTTGTCGTTCATCACCTTTAAGATGTGAGAGTGCCCACAGATGAAGAGTTTTGGGGGATTATTGCGAATCTCATCACGTACCCTCACATTGTATTTGTTCGGATAGCCCCCTATGTGCGTAATCCATACATCCACACCCTCGCACATAAACCGATTGTTTTCTGGAAATTCCTTTTGAATCACATAGTCGTCAATATTGCCATGTACCCCGCGAACAGGCTTTAAGGCCTCCAATTGGTCGGTCACCTCCAAACTTCCAATGTCTCCTGCATGCCAAATTTCATCGGCCTGTGCCGCATACTTTAAGATGGTGGAATCCATATGTCCGTGGGTGTCCGAGAGTAAAAGAATCTTGGTCATAACGCTAAAAATATGCTAAAAAATAGAGCTTGGGTTCGTGTTGGATGGGATTGGATTATCTTTAACAACTTAAAAGTAAGGGATCCCTTTGAGATATTTTATCCAATTTTCCTATTTCGGGAAAGCATACCACGGATGGCAGAACCAACCCAATGCCATTACCGTGCAGGAAGTGCTTGAGAAAGCCTTGTCCACCCTTTTGCGACAGAAATTGAGCGTCGTGGGAGCGGGCAGGACCGATACCGGTGTGCATGCCAAGGAGATGTTTGCCCATTTTGATTTTGATGACATCGAGGATAGGGAAGAATTGGTGTATCGTCTCAATGCTTTTTTGCCCGAAGATATTTCTATTCAACAGATATATGGCATGAAGCCCGAGGCCCATGCCCGGTTTGATGCGGTTGAACGCACCTATGAATATTGGTTGGTTCAGGAAAAGAACCCCTTTTATTTTGATTTTGCCCATTATGCAAAGCATCCCTTGGATTTGGAGGCGATGAACCAAGCCGCAACCCTTTTATTGGGGCGTAAGGATTTTGAGTGCTTTTCTAAATCCAACAGCGATGTAAAGACTTTTTTGTGCGATGTGAAAGAGGCTGCTTGGGAAAAGAAAGAAGACAGATGGGTGTTCACTATAACTGCTGATCGTTTTCTAAGAAACATGGTGCGTGCCATAGTGGGAACGTTGTTGGATGTAGGTATGGGTAAGATAAACCCTGAGGATGTCAACGCGATATTGGAGAGCAAGGATAGGGGAGAGGCAGGGGTATCCGTCCCGGCAAAAGGATTATATTTGACCAAGGTTTTATATCCAAAAGAACGATTTGATGAGCAAAAGTGACGAAATAGGAAAAGCATTTGATTTTGGTCTGTTCAAACGGATTTTTGCACACACCAAGCCCTACAGGGGTATTTTTTGGGTAGTGGCACTTGCGGCCATACTTTCGGCAGCTTTTGCGGTTGAAATTCCCATTTTGGTACGTGACATCGTCAACGAAGCCTTGGAGAACAAGGACAGTCAAAAACTGTTGACTACCATACTTTTTATGTTGGCCGTCTTGGTGGGGCAAGTGGTCACGCAACTTTTGTTCAGCTATTACGCCAACCTTTTGGGGGAATCTGTGATCAAGGATATCCGTATCCGTTTGTTTGAAAAAATGATGAGCTTTAAGATGACCTATTTTGACAACTCCTCCATTGGGGTTTTGGTCACAAGGGCCGTGGCGGATATGCAGCGTATCGGTGAAATTTTCAGTCAAGGATTTTTTATGATCGTGGCCGATGTGCTCAAAATGCTATTGGGTGCCGCCATTATGCTGTACACCAATTGGAAACTGGCCTTGATCGTTTTTGCCATATTACCGGTGATTTTGATTGCTACACGTTTGTTTCAGCAAGCCATGAAAGTGGCCTTTATTGAGGTTCGTTCACAAGTGGCCAATCTCAATTCCTTTGTACAGGAACGCATCGCCGGGATGAAGATTGTACAGCTTTTTAACCGGGAGGAAATCGAGAAGGAAAAGTTCAGGGTCATCAATGAGAAACATCAAAATGCATGGCTCAAGACAGTTTGGTACAACTCCATCTTCTTCCCAGTGGCAGAGATATCCTATTCCATAGGAATTGGTATGGTGGTATATTTTGGAGTGATACAGAATATTGAAAATGTGGCCCTTAACGATACAGGTTCCATTTTTGCCTTCTTTTTCCTGATGGATCTTTTGTTTCGTCCATTGCGGCAGATTGCGGATAAGTTCAACACCCTTCAAATGGGAATGGTAGCTGCCAACAGGGTGTTCAAGATTTTGGATACAGACAGCCATATTGCCGATGAAGGCGATGTGGAGAAAGCAGAAGTCAAAGGAGATATCGAATTCAAAGATGTACGGTTTGGTTATATTAAGGATGAAGAAGTGCTCCACGGTATTTCGTTCAAGGTAGACGCAGGTGAGACGGTGGCCATTGTTGGGGCAACGGGAGCTGGAAAATCCACCATCATTAATCTGCTCAACCGGTTTTATGAGATCAATTCAGGATTGATTTTGGTAGATGGAGTCAACATTCAGGACTATACCCTAAAATCGCTTAGGTCACATATAGCGATAGTACTTCAGGATGTGTTTTTGTTCGCGGACAGTATAGCCAATAATATCTCGCTTCGCGATAAATCCATAACATTGTCACAAATTGAAACTGCGGCCAAACAAATTGGAGTTCACGATTTTATCTCCAGCCTTCCCGGGGGATATCAATACAATGTAAAGGAAAGGGGGTCCATGCTTTCCAGTGGACAGCGCCAATTGATTGCCTTTCTGCGGGCCTATGTAAGCAATCCAAGCATTTTGATTTTGGATGAGGCTACATCTTCTGTGGATACCTATTCTGAACAATTAATACAGAAAGCAACAGATAAAATTACCGAGGGAAGAACGTCCATCATCATTGCCCACCGATTGGCCACCATTAAAAAGGCCAGTAAAATCATTGTGATGGATCAAGGTAAAATTGTTGAAATAGGCACCCATAAAGAGCTCTTGAAAAAAGGAGGATATTATAGTGACCTATATGAAGCACAGTTCTTGGCAGAAGAAGTTGCTTAGGAATTAAAGGTTTATTCCAAATCCTTCTTGATAAGGGCTATGAGTTCTTCCGCACTTTTAAAAGGAACAAATTCCCCATTTTTAATGTAAGAGATAGAACCGGTTTCCTCACTAACAACCAGACAAATGGCATCTGTCTTCTCAGTGATTCCTACAGCAGCCCTGTGCCTTAATCCAAAACGTAAGGGAATATTCCTGTCATTGGAAACAGGTAAAATTACCCTAGTGGCAGTAACATAGTTGTCTTGAATGATGATGGCTCCATCATGGAGGGGACTATTTTTGAAGAATATACTTTCCAAGATTGGTTGGGTGATCATAATGTTCATGGCGTCTCCGGTAGATTTTATAAAATCCAACGAATTATTACGTTCCATAACTATGATGGCCCCAGTTTTGGTGTCGGCCATGCGGTCACAGGCCCCAACAATGGCATCTACATCCGTGTCCGAGGGCATGGCCTCCTGTTTCAAAAACTTGAAATGACGGACAAAACTTCGCTTTGAGGCCAGATTGGTGGAACCGATCATCAATAAAAATTTCCGAATTTCTTGTTGGAAAACAATAATAAGGGCAATTAGTCCAATATTCATAAACCCGCCCACCATACTACTGATCATTTTCATTTGAAGCAGTTCCGTAAGCTTCCATAAGGCCCAAACAATGACGATTCCAATAAATATGTTGATGGCCACGGTGCCCCTTACCAATTTGTACACGTAGTAGAGTAGCGCGGCCACTAAGACGATGTCTATGATATCTGTGATTTTAAACTCGAGAAAATTTAGAAAATCCAACCGCGGTGTTTTTGTAAAATTAGCAAAAATAGAAGAACCAAAAACTAGAGGGCATTGGCTTTTAAGGCCGATACTAGTTTCACACATTCCATAGCCTCTTTTACATCATGTGCCCGGATAATATTTGCCCCTTTCAATAATGCAATGGTGTGAAGGGCGGTGGTGCCGTTCAACGCTTCCTTTGAGTTGGAATCCAATACTTTATAGATCATGGATTTTCGGCTCAATCCAATCAAAAGAGGCAAACCGAACGTCTTGAAAAGGTCCAAATGGTTCAACAGGGTATAGTTTTGTTCGGTGGTCTTGGCAAAGCCAAAGCCGGGATCTATGATGATGTCATTGATCTTTTTGGAAGTGGCTTCCTGCACTTTTTCGGAAAAGTAATGTCGAAGGTCCTTGATCAAATCGGTATAGGTAGCTTCTTTTTGCATGGATTGTGGGGTTCCTTTCAAGTGCATCATGATATAAGGTACTTGAAATTTGGCAACCGTGCGGAACATCTCCTCATCCAAATTTCCAGCGGAAATATCATTGATGATGGCTGCTCCACGTTCCAAACTTTCAGCAGCGACCCTGCTTCGAAAAGTATCCACGGAAATTAAGGTATCCGGAAATCTTTTTAGAATCAATTCTATGACCGGAAGCATACGCTTCAGCTCCTCGTCCTTATCCACATGTTCCGCCCCTGGGCGTGAGCTGTAGGCTCCCATGTCTATAAAGGTGGCCCCATGGTCTAGCATGTATCCCACCTGATTCAATATTGAGGCTTCGTCCTTGTAGGCTCCCCCATCAAAAAAAGAATCCGGGGTAAGGTTAAGAATACCCATGACTTTGGGCACCGTAAGATCTATAAGTTCACCTTTACAGTTTATGGTCATAAAAAATATCTCCTTTGTTGGGTTTCACTATCTTTGGCAAAGTGCCCAGAGCACATTTATTTGGACGAAATTTACGCAAATTAGCAACAATACATGCAGCAGACTTCCCAACAGTACGATGCGGTGATCCATACCTGCAGGGAATTGTTTTTAAAAAAAGCACAGGACTACGGTACCGCTTGGCGGATTTTACGCCTACCCTCCCTGACCGATCAGATTTTTATCAAGGCCCAACGCATCCGTAGCCTACAGCAGAACGATGTGCGAAAGGTGGATGAAGGTGAACAATCAGAATTCATTGGGATCATCAATTATGCCATCATGGCCTTGATTCAGATTAAAAAAGGAGTGGCGGAACAACCCGATCTGACTGCCGAGGAGGCCATTGCCCTATACGATGCCGAAGTGGCCATCACCAGAAAGTTGATGGAGGACAAAAACCACGATTACGGTGAGGCCTGGCGCGATATGCGGGTAAGTTCGTTGACGGACCTTATCCTTCAGAAGTTACTTCGCGTTAAGCAGATTGAGGACAATCAAGGTGCCACATTGGTAAGTGAAGGCGTGGATGCCAATTATCAGGATATGATCAACTACGCAGTTTTTGCACTGATTCATCTAAATTCCAAATAAAAGAAGATGACAAGGGAGATTGTATTAAGGAGAAAAGGGAAAAGAGTCAAGAACCAAGACAAAAAAGACTGTTGAGTTTTTTACCAATTACATATCATACCTATAGCCATCAATCCATTGGTGAAAATTTGTGTGATTTGTGTCAGATTAAGGTTTTTGCTAAGTTGGAATTTATTTTGAAACACACATGAAATATTTGGTTTGGATTTCAAGGATCTTTGTAGGAGTGCTTTTCATAATCAGTGGCCTCATTAAGCTGAACGATCCCGTAGGATTTTCGTTCAAATTGGAGGAATATTTTAGCCCTGGGGTGCTGGACTTGCCCTTTTTTCTGCCCATGGCCTTGGGTATTTCGATTTTTGTAGTGATTGTGGAGGTGATCTTGGGTGTTTTGCTCCTTATCGGGTTCAAGCCGAAGCTTACGGTTTGGAGTCTTTTGCTGATGATCGTATTTTTTACCTTCCTCACATTTTACTCCGCCTATTTTAACAAAGTGACCGATTGTGGATGCTTTGGTGATGCCGTAAAACTGACCCCTTGGGAATCCTTTACCAAGGATGTGATACTGTTGGTTTTCATTTTGATTTTATTTTATGGACGGAAATATATCACCCCACTTTTCAATACAAAAACCAACTGGATAGTGGGCGGAGTAGCCTTGTTGGCCTGTATGTTATTTGCCAACCATGTTCTCAACCATTTGCCATCCGTGGATTTCAGGCCTTATAAAATTGGCGCCAACATTCAGGAGGGGATGACAGTTCCGGATGACGCACCACAACCCCTGTACGAATACGCTTGGCGTTTCAAAGTGAACGGGGGCGAGCAAACCATTGTCACCAACGGGGAATACCCTAGTGTGGAAGGCGAGTTCATAGATGTGGAAACCACACAGATTCAAGCCGGATACGAACCTCCCATCCATGATTTTACCATTGAAAAGGACGGTCAAGATTATGCTGCCGAACTTTTGGAGGAGGACAAACTGATCATGGTAGTGGCCTATGATTTGGCAAAAAGCAACTACGATTCTTTTCCCGAAGTGGCCCAAGTGACCAATGAAGCAAAGAAAAAGGGATATACGGTGATTGGCATGTCGGCCTCAAGTGACGATTTCGCGAATCAGGTAGAGCAAAAATATAAGCTGGATTTCGACTTTTACTTTACGGATGAGACCACATTGAAGACCATTGTGCGCTCCAATCCCGCAATATTGGTTTTACGAAAGGGTACCATTCAGCAAAAGGTGCATTATAACGATTTAGATAAACTTACGCTTTAAACATAACCCACAAAACAACTAAACATGAGAACGAAGATAGTGGCAGGAAACTGGAAGATGAACAAGAATAGGGAAGAGACAGAGGCTTTGTTGGCCGAACTTTCCGCAAAACTGCCCGATACTAAAGCGGAGGTCATTGTGGCCCCAACTTTTGTGAACCTGGAAACGGCCCAACGAAGCTTGGAATCCTCCACAATCAAAGTGGCGGCCCAGAACATGCATTTTGCTGAAAATGGGGCGTACACTGGTGAAATCTCTGCGGATATGCTGTTGAACCTGGATGTGGACACGGTTATCTTGGGCCATTCTGAGCGACGCTCTTACTTTGGTGAAACCGATGAACTGTTGGCAAAGAAAATGGACACCGCTGTTGCCAAGGGATTAAAAGCTATTTTTTGTTTTGGTGAGGAATTGGAGGACAGGAAATCCGACAACCATTTTTCCGTTGTGGAAAGTCAATTGAAGAACGGATTGTTCCATTTGGAGGCCAGTGCTTGGAAAAACATAGTTTTGGCCTACGAGCCCGTTTGGGCCATAGGCACTGGAGAGACGGCTTCCCCAGAGCAGGCGCAAGAAATGCATGCCTTTATCCGAAAAACCATTGCGGAGGCCTATAATGCTTCCATTGCAGATGAAGTTTCCATTCTTTACGGAGGAAGTGTGAAACCGGGCAATGCGGAAGAAATTTTTTCCAAACCCGATGTGGACGGAGGATTGATTGGAGGAGCTTCCTTGGTAGCTTCGGACTTTGTGGCCATCATCAACGCCATTTGATCGTAAATTATGGGATTGGTATATCTCGAGTATGATTTTACGATAGAACCTGCCCAACCGGCAACGGATATTTTGATTGCCGAGCTGGGAGAGGTGGGGTTTGAAAGCTTCGTGGAGAACGAAACCGGACTTTTGGCCTATATCCTAAAATCGGATTGGCGGGAGGACATTTTGAACGGACTTTATATTTTGCAACAACCGGATTTTGAAATTTCATGGACCCAAAAAGAAATCCAACAACAAAACTGGAATGCCGAGTGGGAACGGAATTTCCATCCCATCATTGTTGGAAATAGGTGTATGGTGCGTGCCCCATTTCATCAAGCAGTTGATGTGGAATACGATATTGTAATTGAGCCGAAGATGAGTTTTGGGACAGGGCATCATGAGACCACCCATATGATGCTTCAGCATATTCTCGATATTGATGTCCAAAGGAAGTCGGTGTTGGACATGGGTTGCGGTACCGGAGTTCTGGCCATTTTGGCCAAAAAGAAGGGAGCAGGACCTGTAGATGCCATCGACATTGACGAATGGTGCTACCTGAACACCCAGGAAAACATAGAAAGGAATGATTGCGAGAGTATTGCAGCTTTTCAAGGAGATAGTAGCTTGTTGAAAGGGAAAAAATACGATGTGATCTTGGCCAACATCAACCGAAATATTCTACTGGAGGATATTCCCGTATATGCCGAGTGTCTTAATTCTGGGGGAATACTTTTGTTAAGTGGCTTTTATTTGGAGGATTTGAATGCAATTTCCTCAAAATGTGGTGAATATGGATTGAAATTTGAAAAAAATCTTGAAAAAAATAATTGGATTTCGGCAAAATATGTAAATTAGAAAGACATAACTCCGCAATTATGGGCACTAAGGAAAAAGAATCGGAAGACCTTCTACTGGAAGAGGAGATTGTAAATCAGAGCGAGATTGTTCTTTTTAATGATGATGTGAATACTTTTGATCATGTCATTGAAACCTTGATCAATGTTTGCGATCATACTCCTGAACAAGCGGAACAATGTTCTTTAATCGTGCATTACAATGGTAAATGCACCGTAAAGACAGGAGAGTATTCTTTTCTAAAGCCAAAGTGTTCCCAACTGCTACAGGCCGGGTTAAGCGCAGAAATTGTTTAGGCTTGCCGTCCCTTTTTAGTTAAATCACATAGATTGCATATTTTCTTTTGAAGGGAATAAAATCCTCTTATTACATTCAAGTTTTTCAGAACAAAAGATTCAACCAAAAATCACAAATTCTTTACTTAAGCCTAGACCACAAAACTAATAGACTGCTGTACCTTTACCCATGAAACCAATATATCAAATCGCTAATCACTGTATCTGAGAAATGGGTGAATTTTTTAAGGCCGAATTAAAAGACCGTTTTTTGGAATATGCCTTGGAGCGTAGTGATTATTTTGAGATTCAGACGTTGTATGATGAATTTTTAAGACCCAACTACAACCTACAATTTGTGGAACGGTTGGTAAGGGAAATTCAGGAGTATGACGCCAATTTATTGGATATAATGAGCGGTAACGGTCTGGAAATATTTATGTTGGCCTCTACACCCAGTACCCAAGATTTTTTGGATGAGGGAGGATTCATGGATATGTATGTACGGGAAGAGGAAAAGTGGGACGTCTTTTTGGATCAACTCTCCAGCAATCGTAAATTGAGCAAGGACGAAAAGCAGTTGCTAAAAAAGAACTCGCCCGGACTTAAAAAGGAAAAAGCAATGCTTTTTGGGCTCATTTCTGCAGTTGCCATTAGTTTTTTGTTTACCCTGTTCAGTATTTTGAAGGAAAGCCTGTTTGAACCTCAATATGTTCCAGCCGATGATTTTGAAAGGGAAATGGAACGGATACGCTTGGAATATCTCGAAGAAAACCAACGATTGCAACTAGAGTTGAAAGAGGCACACAGAAACTTGGATTCCTTGAAAAAATAGCTACAAATCCATAGGATTTTTTTGCTGGTCCCATGTAATCGGTTTATTTAGAAAGCGACGCTTTTTGATAGGCCCTCGGTGTCATATTGGTTTCCTTTTTAAAAGCACTATAAAAAGCAGAAGATGTGTTGAAGCCTACATCATAGGCTAAATTTTCAATTTTTTCATGGGCAAAATCAACATGGGATAGTTTTGAGGTAATCTCCCGAATTCTAAAACTATTGATGACGTCCTTGAAATTTTTTCCGTAAATGGATTTTATCCCATTGGATACCAGATATACAGGAGCATCTATCTTTTCAGAGAACTGGGCAATGGAAATTCCTTGTTGTACAAATATCCGTTCCACCTCTAGGGCATGGATTATTTTATCCTTCAACATATTCGGAATCGTCACTTGCTTATTTTTACTTCGGAACATAGGAGTTTTCAACGCTGTAAAAAACAGGATATAGATGATCAAAGAGGCCAATATGATACCCCAGATGTAAAATATCCTACTGGAGATATATAGTTGAAGGGAAAATAAGAGCCACAGACCAAGAATTCCATAAAACAATACGTTGTGCCATTTTGAAGCTATGCCCTCTGAACGCTTGGAAAATATATATTGATAGCCCACTACAATGAGATATCCCATTAAAAAATGTCCTGCCCACACATAGAGATCATAGGAGGGGACAAGCTCATTGATTGCAAGAATAAATGCTCCAAAAGGTATGATGAAGTGTAAAGCGTGGGACCATTGAAACTCTTTTTTTTCTGATAGTGAGTATTTAAAATATAGGAAAAGCAAAGGGCCCATAAGAACCGAACCCAGCAGTCCGAATGAGATGCCCATCATGGAAGACCCGTGAAAAACATAGGAGAACAATGACTTGGACAGTCTCATGACAAGGGCCAAAAACAAAAATCCCACGGTCATGTCTCCCCATTTATTTTCCTTGCGGACCAAAATAAAGTAAAGGGCCATCATTAGCCCACTGGAAATGGCAGCCCCGGAAAAAATGGTCAATGCTATAGAAGGTTCCATGTATTTCGGTTTGGGGTCAAGTTAACCTGTATGGCCTCCATTATATGTTAAAATTCATATAAATGGATATCCGCTTTTTTATAAACAGGAGAAAAAACCATCAAACTAGTTTCATATTTGGGCCATTAATCTGCCTAAAATCATTTGGCAATCTCTTTGAAATCCATACATCATGAAATCAACAAAAACAATGGTTTTGGTATTCGTGGCATTAGTATCCAATTTGGGTCATGCGCAACAGATAAAAGATGTCCATAGAAGTGAATATTATGCATTGTTGCCTTTTTGGGAATCGCCCTATCAACCTGTAAAAGGGGCCTATCCCATAACTGAAGAAGAGGCATTGGGCAGAATAAATCTGAAAGTGGATTACAACGCAAACAACCAGATTATTGCTACACATGTTCGCATTGGAGAGGAATATAAGGAGTTTGAAGGTCGCTTTGGGAATTTGAACATCAACGCTCCCCTTACAAAAATAGCGTATGTGCAAAATAAGGAGGTGCATAGTTTTTTTGACCGATTTGGAAACCAGATTTCAATTATGGGGAATGTCTATAACAAGACGTATGAAAAGGATGCATTGGGGAGAAACATTGCTTTGGTTTTTGTTGATGCCAAGGGTGAGCCAACATCGGATTGGTTTGGTGTGATCCGTTACCAATGGATTCATCAGCCAGATGGAAGCCTTGTGGAAGAGCGGTTGGATAGCACTGGGAAAATAGTTCCTTTGCGGGGTGATTTTCAATTTTTGAGAACCCGTATGACCTTCAATGAGCAAGGGTATTTTGGAACCCTCGAAAATATTGATTCCAATGGAAACTTGGTCAGCACGGATAATGGGGCAGCTGTTTTTAAATACTATTATGACATTCATGGAAGATTTGATCGATGGGAGGTTTTTGATGTGCATTGGAATCCCGCCATTGGACCTTCCCATACTGCCGGAGAGCAGAACAGTTGGAACAAGTATGACCTAGAGGATATTGTATTCTTCGATAAGCACAAGAATCCTGCAACCCATTGGTCCGGTGCGGAACGTTGGCACTTTGAAACGGATGCATTTGGCAACAAAACAATGCTGGAATTTCAGGATGGTGAAGGAAATCCTAAAAATGCAAATAGCGGATATGCCAAATATGTTACGGAATGGACAGAGGATGGGAGGCATCTAATTTCTGAAACGTATTTGGATAAAGAAGGCGCCAATACAATCCATAAAGTCTCCGGAGTGCATCGTGTAGAGTATGTAAGAAATTCTTTGGGGCTAATCATGGAAAAGCAATATCTAGGTACCGATAAAAAATTGGTAAATAGAAAAGATAATGGGGTTGCTTTTGAAAAAATGAACTATGATGCCAATCATGTTTTGATTACAACCGAATTATTTGATGCCGATGGAGATCGTGTTCAAAACCCTTGACGCCAAGTTACATTTTCCCAACTTGAAAAAATGAAGTTCTGTAGCTAATTTCAAGCCTTTTGGTAAGACTTAATTGTAGATAAGGAGAACTTTGTTAGAATCACTTTAAATAGGTCCTCCCCTTCGCCTTGCATGCGTTTAATTCCGTACTTTGGAAAAGTTTTTGGCTGATAAGCTATTGGCATGCGGTAACGAAATTTTGAAATGAAGTAGGAGTGCATGAAAAGCAAACGCGCTCCAAAATAAGCCATTGGATACTATTTTTAATCCCATATCAAGAACACAATAAAGTTGATAATCACCATTCCTTATACATTCGAATTATTCTCTTCCTCACGGTTTTCGCTCTATCCCGCCTTTGCTTCTTCAGTATTAAGAGTCAATATGTATGAAACACAAAATAAGCGTCATAGTACCTGTCTACAATGTAGAGAGATACCTTAGGCGATGTTTGGACAGCATTCTTGGGCAACCGTATAGCAACCTAGAGGTTATTTTGATCAATGATGGGTCTACTGACGGTTCTCCGGAAATATGTGATGACTATTCATCTAAAGATGCTAGAATAAAAGTTCTGCATCAAAAAAATCAAGGGGTCTCTGTAGCTAGGAACAGGGGACTTGAAAAGTCGACGGGGGATTATATTTCATTTGTTGATGCGGATGACTGGATACATAAAGACATGTATCAACTACTGATGAATTATGTAGATGGTCAAAGCAATAAGATCTTCATTTTTGAAGCACTGGTCTCAAACCGCAAAAAAGAATTTCCCGAAACCTTTTCGTCATTAAAAGTTGAGACATGGGAAAAGGGGAAAATCCTTGAAGATTATTTGAAAAAGGGGTTTTACCTCTGGCGAAATCTATATCCGAAGGAACTGGCGAAAAAGATAAAGTTTAAGGAAGGTATACACATAACATCCGATGTCATCTTTGGTATTGATTTATTGGAACACGTCGAGTCTGCCTGTTATATAAATGCGCCCTTGTATATGTATTTTGTCGATAATAATGAATCCATTACAAGAAACAGTTATGACGCAAGAAAGTATATAGTTTTTGATGTGAACCTTTATTTGAAGAATAGAACACAAAATCTCTTTCCCAATGACAATGCATTAAACGAATTGGTTAGGAAAAGATTGATGGAAAATATTAAATACCATCTTCATAATACTCGAAAAGGTAAACGGACAGAACCTAAAAGTCAGGATACAATCAAGTTTAGAAGGCGGCTCAAAAAAGAGTTCGATAAAAATTATAAAAACGCAATTGATTTTTCATTTGAAGGGCTGACGATAAGATACATGCCTCTCTTCATTTCAGATATTATCTTCAACCTAAAGCATAAGTTGTTACAATAGAAAAGGGTTGATGCCAGTACATTGATTAATCCCTTTGCATGTCTTCCTGAAAATGTAAACCGGCAACTCAACGACACAACGATTTTGTCATTACCAGTATTTACAACGGTCTGCAACTTACGGTATTTCAATAAATAACAAAACCCTGCATTTTCATACAGGGTTTGTATTTTAAGTGACCTCGGCAGGACAGAATTCGAACTTTTTAAAGAAAGATATTGAAATCATTTTAAATAAGTCATTTCATATCAGAAGAGCTTGATTTTAGCCCATCAAGGAGTATAAATATTCTCCACCTCATATGTCGTCAAGCGGTAAAGCTTAGAGAAATCGATGTGCTTGTCCACCGTGTTCGGAAGATGCCTAACTTCTGGCTTATCCGCCGCTTGCTCACACCCCAGGTGTAGAATTTGAATATCTATTTATTTTTGCACGTCTACCTGCTTGTTCGCCATGGTCCTCTTTGGCAAAAAAAGACCTTTGGGACTTTACAAACAGCACAAATCAAAAGTGGCTCACTTTCACTGGCCAGCTACACTCACTTTGACCCGACGAAGATGATATACTATGTCTGGCGTTTCCACTAATTCAAGGGTTAAACTAATATATTGAGATTGTCAGATTAAGTATTAACTAATATACATAAGTGCTCGATTTTATTATATTTATCCAGGGAAAATCCCTCCCCTTTAAGTGAGACTTTAGGTTGTATATTATTTATGTAGAATGTAGGACCTCCTGAAGGCTCCCTGTTACTTGTTCATGTATGTGACTACGTCAACTAAAAGTGTACTATTTTGATAATATTTAAAGAGACACTTTTGAGATGGAAGTTCAAACTGAGGGTATTGGACTTTGCAATAGATTATGGAAAGGTCAAGGAAACCTGTGAGATGTTCAATGTGAGCAGGAGCACTTTCTTTAGCTGGAAAAGAAAGTATGATTAGTATGGGACAGAGGGTCTTTTAAGGAAAAAAAGGGAAGCGGATACCTACCCCAATAGAATCAATCAAAAAACGGTTGATCTGATATTGGACCTTAGAAGGAAATACAAACTTGGCGCATGGCGTATCAAATGGTACTTGGAAAGATACCATGACATCAATATTTCTGAATCAAGTGTTTATAGGACCCTTAAAAGAAACGGTATCAAACCGCTCAAACGAGCAGTTACCAGAAAAGCGATGGGACCTAAACGTTACGCCAAGGAAACTCCGGGACACCATGTCCAAGTGGATGTTAAATTCTTGATTTTCCACACCAACGAAGGAAAAAAGATAAAACGATATCAGTACACGGCCATTGATGATTACACGCGTATCAGGGCATTGAAAGTATATGAAAGTCACAACCAGTCAAGTTCCATTGACTTTATGGATTATGTTGCCAATAAGTTCCCTTTCCGAATCCATGCAGTCCAGACAGACAATTGACATGAGTTCCAATCTAGGTTCAATTGGCACGTGAAGGACCTTGGCATGGAGCACCGTTACATAGAGCCAGGAAGACCACAGCTCACGGAAAGGTGGAACGATCACACCTCACGGACAAGAAAGAGTTTTATCAACTACTAGATTATTCTGATGATGTTGATTTGAACAAGAAAATAAAACAATGGGAAGACTTTTATAACTTTATAGAACACAAGGTGCATTTAAGGGAAAGACACCCTATGAGATTTTAATGTTTCACTTAAAAGAATGAGAGTTTATTGCCATTTTAGCTGAAGTAGCACACTAGAAAAAAAAATCAAAATCTTGTCTATAAAAGGAAAATGGATCGCTCTAATTAGTGAAGCCAATCTTGTACAACATGATTTTTGATTCTTTTTCGCATACTGTAACATTATTTTTAAGAACGATTACCAAACGATTTACGATTCTTCTTATATTTATTTTCACCGCGCACACATTTTCCCAGACCAAATCTAATATTGTTTGGATCGTTTGTGAAGATATTTCCCCCTATATCGGGGTTTATGGGGATGCCACTGTGCGGACTCTCAATATTGACGCACTGGCAAGGGATGGCGTTAGGTATACGCGGGTATATACGACTGCTGGGGTCTGTGCCCCAAGTAGGTCCTCTATCATTACGGGAATGAACCAGATCTCCATCGGGACTTCCCATATGAGAACTACTCATAACAACTCAAAATTGATGCCCGAAGGGGTCCCCAGCTATTCGGCCGTGTTACCACCAAAAGTCAAGGCTTTTCCCGAGTATCTGAGAAAAGTTGGGTATTACACATCGAACAACGCAAAAGAAGATTATCAATTTGAGGAGCCCGTGACCGTTTGGGACGAAAGCAGTATTGGTGCCTCCTACCAAAACAGGAAGGCTGGGCAACCTTTCTTCAGTGTCTTTAACTTTGCCATTTCGCATGAGTCCCAAATCATTTCTCCTCCAGATTCCCTCTACTACGATCCATCTAAAATGGTGCTGCCCCTTTATTACCAGAATACGGAACAAATGAGGCACGACAAGGCTGCCTTGTATACTCGGATTGAGCAAATGGACAGTGATGTGGGAGAATTGATCCAACAACTAAAAAAAGATGGGGTCTATGATGATAGTTATGTGATCTTTTATAGTGATCATGGAGGCAATTTGCCCTGGATGAAACGTGAAATCTTGGAGAGAGGCACCCATATCCCATTTGTTGTGAAACATCCAGGATCTGAAATGGCCGGTACCGTGAACAATGACTTGATCAGTTCCGTTGATTTCGCCCCCAGTATGTTATCCATTGCCAGGGCTGATATTCCAGACTACTTGCAGGGCAAGCCATTTTTGGGCCCAAAATCGGGAAGTGAAAAGAACCAATATGTATTTGCCGGCAGGGATAGAATGGCGGATAAATATGATAGAGTTCGCTCTGTGACCGATGGGACCTTTAGGTACGTTTATAATTTTCATCCCGAATTGCCCAAATACCAGGATTTGGCCTACAGAAGACAAATGGTCAGCATGCAGGAAATCATTGATATGAGGGATGCAGGCAAGATTACCAATCCATACCTTTCGGACTGGTTCAATACGCCAAAACCGCAAGAAGAATTCTATTATACCACCAAAGATCCGGACGAAGTACACAATCTAGCAGACGACCCCGCATACCAAGACAAGAAAAACGAGTTGAAAGAAGTACTTTTTAACTGGCTGGAAGTTGTTGGGGACACCGGTAAAATTCCAGAAAAAGAAATGGTCAGGAACATGTGGTGGAAAGGTAAGGATGATGCCCCTATGACCGAAAAACCAGTCATAAAAAAAAGCAAGGAAGGTGTAACACTTTCATGTGCCACCGATGGTGCCTCCATAGGTTATCGAATATTCAAGGACAATGTAGCGGATTCCACCTTGGTACGGGACATAAAAACTTGGGACTTTTTCTACCTAATGCCACATAACAACAAAAAAACAGTGACCGTGCCCAAGCCGTGGAATGTTTACACCGGTGGTAACATATCACTCAAAAAAGGGCAGACCATTCAAGTCAATGCGCATCGTATAGGATATAAGCCAACAGAAATCATCTATAAGTTTAAATAAAATAACATGAAGAATCCTTTTCAAATCATACTGGTATTCGTAATGTTGTGGTCGTTCAGCATTACCAAAATACAGGCCCAACAAAAAGATGAAAACCAAAAAAGGCCCAATATTGTCTTCATTATCAGTGATGACCATGCCTATCAGGCCATCAGTGCCTATGGCGGTAGATTGGCCCAAGTAGCACCAACTCCCAATATTGATCGGATTGCCAAGGAAGGCATGCTCTTTGAGAATTGTCTGGTTGCCAATTCTATTTGTGGGCCATCAAGGGCTACCATACTCACGGGCAAGTACAGTCATAAAAATGGATTTATCGACAATAGGTTCGGTACCAAATTCGACTTTGACCAACAAACCTTTGGTGAATTGCTCCAACAGGCGGGATACAAAACCGGGGTGCTCGGTAAACTACATCTGGGCGATAAACCGACCAAAGGATTCGATTATATCGACATTCTACCAGGTCAGGGATCCTATTACAATCCCCTTTTCATCAATAATGAGGGACAATATCAATTGGAAGGATACACTACGGAAATCATTACGGAGAAAGCCATCAAATGGATTGACGCCATCAAATCCGATGACCAGCCCTTTATGCTGTTTTTGGGACACAAATCCTCACACAGACCATGGCAGCCGGGACCAAATGAGTTGGGCATGTATGAAAATGTAGAGATTCCAGAACCAAAGACTTTGTTCGATGATTACTCAGGAAACAGGGAGGTAGCCGCCATGAACTATATGTCCATTTCCGAAGCCATGAAAATGGCACAGGATATTAAAATAACGGACCAACCCCAAGCTGGTTTTACAGAGGAACAACAGAAAAAATGGGATTCTATCTATGGGCCTATCAACGAAAAGGTCAAGAAAGCTAATCTTAAGGGAGACAATCTGACCCGTTTTAAGTATCAACGTTACATGCGGGATTATTTGGCCTGTATTGCCGGCGTGGACAAAGGGGTTGGCCAAGTATTGGATTATTTAAAGGAAGCTGGGCTCGATGAGAACACTATTGTTATTTATACCTCCGACCAAGGATTCTATTTGGGGGAACACGGCTGGTTTGATAAAAGATGGATGTATAAGGAATCTTTGCAAACTCCATTACTGGTAAAGTTGCCCGGTAAGGTCAGCCCAGGAACGACCAATAAGGACCTGGTTTCCAATCTGGATTTTGCCGAAACCTTTTTGGATATCGCACAAACCGAAATTTCAGCGGACATGCAAGGGAAAAGCATGCTGCCCATTTTAGAGGGAAACACACCTAAGGATTGGAGAAAAGCCCATTACTACCACTACTACGAACATCCTTCCGAGCACGATGTAAGAAGGCATTACGGAATTACCACCGATAGATACATGTTGATCCATTTCTACTATGATTTGGATAAATGGGAATTATACGACTTCCAAAAGGATCCTAATGAACTGAACAATGTATATGGAGATCTATCCTATGCAAGCATCCAAAAAGAGCTTCACAAGGAACTTGAACAATTAAGGGTGAAATACGGGGACAACGATGCCCAAAACCGGCAATTCATTGAGGAATATTATGAAAAGGTCAAAGCCAACCCATTGGTTGAATATTGGAAACTTTCCCCCGAAAAAAGAAAAAGGTTGTACCAAGAATATTTATAAACACGAAATTAACCATATAGTCCAGGTCAAAACATCTTCATAGAACCAAGAACAATGGTATTAAAGCATAAATCGGCACTTTTTATTATCCTGTTTGTCTTCCTGATAGGGTGCAGGACCAAAACAGATGGAGCAAATGAATCCATTGGCATAACAGAAATAGAGGGGCCTCCAAAATTAACAGATTCACCGACCGAAGCACCAGAAGGTATGGTTTGGATACCAGGTGGAGAATTTATGGAGGGTGCCGTCGCTAAGGACAAAATGGCCATGATGCATGAAAAGCCGGCGCACAAGGTGCACGTTGACGGTTTTTTTATGGACATCCATGAGGTCACCAATGAACAGTTCGTCAAATTTGTGGATGAGACCGGTTACGTAACTGTCGCAGAACGGGAAATTGATTGGGAGGAAATGAAGAAACAATTGCCAGAGGGCACTCCCAAACCCCATGACTCCATTTTGCAGCCAGGGTCCCTTGTGTTCAAAAAAACCAAATCCAGTGTGACTAACCTATATGATTATTCGCAATGGTGGGAATGGAAGATAGGTGCCAATTGGAAACATCCCAACGGGCCGGAAAGCACTATTAAGGACAAGGAAAATGAGCCTGTGGTGCACATTGCCCTTGAGGATGCCCTGGCCTATTGTAAGTGGGCGGGAAGGAGATTACCCACCGAGGCCGAGTGGGAATATGCCGCACGGGCAGGCAAAAAGGACGAGCTGTTCTTTTGGGGAAGCGATGTCTCGCAGTTGAGTTCCCATGCCAATTCGTGGGAAGGGGAATTTCCGTTGAACAATACCAAAGAGGATGGATTTGAGCGTAGGGCCCCCGTGATGAGCTATCCCAAGAACGACTTTGGCCTTTACGATATGGCCGGAAATGTCTGGGAATGGACTAGCGACTGGTACAACACGAATTATTATAAGGAACTTGCGGACAAAAACGAGGTTACCCAAAACCCTAAAGGGGCTTTTGAGGCCTATAATCCCTCGAACCCATATGCCAAGGAAAAAGTGATCAAGGGCGGGTCTTTCCTATGCAGTGCCTCCTATTGTGCCAGCTACCGGATAAGTGCCCGTATGGCCACCAGTCCTGATTCGGGAATGGAGCATTTAGGGTTTAGGACAGTAATGCCGGTAAAAATGCCCAGAAACAAATAGCATCTATATGATTCCTCCCAAAAATCCTAAAAACGGAAAGCCAAAAAACAGTCTTTGAACACAAAATACACCAATATGAAATCCTAAAAGCGCCCATTCTATTTTAGCATTGCTGTTTCAGTTATACTCTTGACGGGCTGCAGTGGTCCAAAATTTACCGAAGAGAATAAAGGAGAATTCAATCTTGTACACCAACAAGTTGGGAAAAGTTTAGGGTATTGCTCTAAATCCGGGGTTCTCATCCTTGAAGTAGATCAATTGGCCTTCAAGGATCTAAATCAAAATGGGACTGGATTCCTATGAGGATTGGCGATTGCCCGTTGAGGAACGAGCCCAGGACTTGGCTTCCAAGATGAGCATTGAGCGAATTGCCGGATTGATGTTGTACAGTGCCCACCAATCCATTCCAGGAGGTGGGAACCGTTTTTTTGGTCCGGCGACCTACAATGTAAAGCCTTTTGCGGAAAGTGGGGCAAAGGCAAGTGACCTTTCCGATGCCCAACAAGTTTTTTTAAAGTATGACAACTTACGGCATGTATTGATTACCAGCGTGGAATCTCCCGGAGTTGCTGCGCAATGGAACAACAATGCGCAAGCCTTTGTGGAAGGTATCGGCATGGGCATTCCGGTGAACACGAGTTCGTATCCAAGGCATGGCAGCGATTCCTATGCGGAATTCAATGCAGGATCGGGCGGACAGATTTCCATGTGGCCCAGTAGCTTGGGCATTGCGGCCAGTTTTGATCCTGGATTGATGAAGCAATTTGGGGAGATTGCTTCCAAGGAATATCGTGCCTTGTGCATTGCCACGGCACTCTCCTCCCAAATTGATTTGGCCACGGAACCCCGTTGGTCCCGTTTTGATGGTACCATGGGTGAGGACCCTAAATTGGCCACCGATATGGCCAGGGCCTATGTGGATGGATTTCAATCTTCCGGTGATGGCGGTTGGGGCTACCAAAGCGTGAATGCGATGGTGAAACACTGGCCTGGGGGTGGTCCCGAAGAAGGAGGGCATGACGCCCATTTTGGTTATGGAGCCTACGCAGTACCTCGATGTCAAAAAGGTCATTGTGGTTACCGGATACCGGTTCCGAGATGGCCAAGGGCAGTCCCTGCCTATCGGTAAGGAAGAGGGCATTGGTGGTCCTGCCCTTTTTGCGGCCTTGGTATTCCACGGCCTAGCCTCCCCTGATGGCAGTGTGGCTGCCGTCAAGATCGACACTGGAGAGGTCGAACATGTCCCTGTACCGTTTTAAAATACCGATCCAACAATCCAGAAATGTCCCTGAACGGCACCATTTGCGATAATGGTGGTAGACCGATTGCCAACTCAGGACCTTTTGGGAGAACAGCGAGCTCGTGGGCAGGTACTCCCATTGCACGCCCGTCTTCAACTTGTAGAGTATCGCATTGACAATCTCGTACAAGGGAGCCGTTGGGGCAAAACCCCTTTTCGGTAAAGGTATGTGCGGAACTATCTCCATTTCTATGGTATCTTTTGTACATGGGCTATGGTATTTATGTTTGGCGACACAAATGTCCGTAGCCCTATCTTTCGATCCAAAAAAAGTTTAAATCACTTCTCATTAAGAAGTTATATGATAAAATAAGTAGAAAGGATTGTTTTGAAAGTATTTTTCCTATAAAGGTTTTCTGATTACAAGTTCTATCAAACCCTTTATTTTATGATGGGTAGAGCCTATTTTACTAAAAAATGTGAATGGTACCATGTACGGTTATTCTGAGATAAAAACACAGAATTATAGTCCACAATTGCCCGTATCAAAATGGCACGACATCATCGGGGAGAGAACACTAGCCGATGCCATCCTCGATCGTTTGGTGCATACAGCCTACAGAATAGATATAAAAGGAGAATCAATGAGAAGAAAATTGAAAAATAAAAACTAAGTTTAACCCACGGATAGATCAAATCTGGGCAGTCCATTTGCCCTGGTCGGTTTCATCCGGCGAAGGTGGGTCAGTTTACGCGGGCTTATCCAGACCCATTTCAAACCCTTCCTTTGTTCTAAATCCGTGGGGGGATTTATTGAAGCTATGTGTGCGAATCACACAATTTAAGCTTGTAGCTCAGCATCTATTTTTTGGAAACCATTTCAATCATTCCGTCCTTAAAGATTGTTAATTCTTCTCTAAATGCAACGAATTTTCCTTTTCCACTGTGCTCGAAATAAAAATGTTCTACAAAAATCAATAACCCTCGTTTTGCACCAATTTTGGATTTGCATCTAAATTGATCTGAGGAATTGGGAACAATACATGAAACGTTTGGGCAAGCTTACCTCTTTCAACAGCTTTAGATATGAATACATCTTGTCTAAGCTGGTCTTCCCTTCCTTTGCCTTCCCAGAAAAATTCTCTTTTTCTTTCATCCAATATGAAACTCTTCAAACTTTGTTTTGAAAAATCAGCAAGTGAGATTTCACTTGCTCCGGCTCTGCTGCGAACCTGATTTATCAAATCGATTGATTCTTGAACAGGTCCGTTGAGTTCGTTCAAAGCCTCAGCTCTCGATAACAAAATATCTGAGTAACGAATATCAGGGATGTCGTTTCCTTGCCCATCTCCCGATCCATTGGGATCCATGGGATATTTAGCAGGAAAAGAACGGTCGTTGCCAAAAAGCTGAATCTCATCCCCGGCCGTATTGGTGTATTCAGTAACAATCAAGTTTTTCCTAGCATCATTATCCTCGAACGATAATACAAATTCATCTTCAAAAAATATGATGACCGGATACAGCCTAAGGTCTCCCGGTCTAGGAAAATCACTTGGGTAAGTGAGCGCATTTATTTGGTTGCCAGCATCAGGAGCTACGTGAGGCAGTGCCCATACCATTTCATCATTGATTTCATTGTCCAAACTGAAAACTTCTTCGTAATCGGGCAAAAGTTCATAAACCCCCAAAGAGATGATTTCGTTTGCCTTTTCCGCACTTTTCTGCCATTCTTTGGTATTCAAATAATGTTTGCATAAGGTGCCAAGCGCAGCTCCTTTGGTCGCCCTACCTTCTTCAATTGCTCTAATTGGAAGGTTTGTTGACGCAAAAATCAATTCTTGTTCGATGAACGATTCTATTTCGGCCTCTGTACTTCTGGGTAGTAAAAGGTCTTCGTTAAATAAATCCTTATACAAGGGCACTGGGCCAAAAAGGTTATATAGCTTAGAATAGCTATACCCTCTAATAAAGCGAGCCTCGGCGGTAATCAGAGTTTTGAAATCTTCACTAAATGGGCCATTGTCAATATTGCTCAACACCACGTTTGCATCTCTGATAGCTGCATAATATAGGTCCCACTGCCCTAAAATATGTCTATTATTGCTGTCCCATGTGAAATCGGAAAGCTGCCTATAAAATATTTCAATGCTCCCGTTTAAGCTTGACACTTCTCCCGAAGAAAGTCCCGATAATGCATAAATACCTTGCTGGGGTATGCCGGGTTGCACTTGTATTGAACTGTATGCGGAACCAAGCAACGACCTAATTCCTTTCTCAGTGGCCAAAAATGTTTCGGGTTCCAGTTCGGAGAATGTTTCTTCCTCCAAGATATCAGTGCACGATGCCGATAGGGCCAGCACCGCAATTCCATAGTATTTATATAGTGATTTCATATTAGTAAATTTAATTTTATAATCCAATGTTTACACCCAAAATCCAGCTGCTTGCCAAGGGGTAGCTGCTATAGTCAACCTTGGTGTTATTTCTTCCAAAGGAATTGGCCTCTGGATCGAAACCTGAATAATCTGTTATGGTCAACAAGTTTTGTCCTGTCAAATAGAGCTTTAAAGAAGACAAGAACTTTATGTTGTCAACAGGTACTTGATAGCTGATGTTTATGCTTTTTAACCTTATATAGGACGCGTCTTCGACAACCAGTGAATTGACCCTTCCTCCACCGTATGATGAAGGATTGGTACCCGAAGGCCATATAGTGTTTGTGTTTTGGGGAGTCCATCTATCCAAGTATTGATGTGCATATCTGTTCAACCTAAACGTACCAGGATAGAGGCTTTGAATGGCATTGACATTTAAGAGCTCAACCCCCTCTTGACCTTGTATGAAAATATCCAGGGTCAAGCCCTTATAACTGAAACTGTTGTTTATCCCATATGTAAAATCAGGAAATGGATCCCCTAAAATGATTTGGTCATCGGGGTCGATTGTGCCATCTTGATCAGCATCTCTAAAGATTGGAAATCCAGGTTGTGCTGTAGGTTGCGGCGAATTGGCAATGTCATCGCCTTCTTGAAAAATGCCCGTTACCTCATAGCCGAAATAGGATGCCAACGGCTCACCTCTCCTGATTATGGCATTGTTTCCAATATCAGCTATGTTTCCCGTGGGAATCTCATCTATTCTGCCCAAATCGGATACTTCATTTTTGATCATAGAAAAATTTACTGCGGTAGTCCACATAAAGTCGGGTGAAGATACATTTATGCTGTTGATCAATGCCTCGAAACCTTTGTTCTGTATTTTTCCGACATTCGATAAGATAGAATTAAAGCCGGATGCCGAAGGTAAAGGCAAGTCAAAGAGTAAATCTCTTGTGTTTTTGACAAAAAAGTCTACCGAGGTACGTAGCCTTCCTTTTAGTATAGACATATCCAAACCAATATTGAGCTGTTCTGTAGTCTCCCACTTCAAATCGGGATTTGAAATCCTTGAAGGTCTTGTGGTGGTAATAGGTTGATTATCAAAAACGGCGTTTGTACTACTGCTGAAAGTAAGTAAGGAACTGTAGTTGCCTATTTCTTGATTGCCCGTCTGACCCCAACTCGCCCTAAGTTTCAGTTCCTCAAAAAAATCAGGTACAAAGACTTCATTTGAAAGTTTCCAACCAAAAGCTGCCGAAGGAAAATAACCGAATTTGTTATTCTCTCCAAAACGAGAAGAACCGTCAGTTCGAACCGTTGCCGTAAAGAGATAGCGATCCATAAGATTATAGTTAAATCTTGCTAGGTACGAGGTTAGCACATTTTCTTCTTTCAGGCTTCTTAGGTTGTCATTTCCAGTGTCCCCCAATGATAGATTGTTGGTTTCTATTATATCATCAGGAAAACCTCCAATGGTTCCCGAAAATTCCCTCACACTGAAATCTTGATAGGTAGCACCGGCCAAAACGCTCAAATTACTTTCAGAACCAAACTTCTTATTATAATTCATGGTAAATTCAACGAGGTTGCTGTTGCGTTCTAATGTCGAGACATTGGCAACCCCGCCCTGTGCCCTTCCGTTCACGGTCAAAGTAGAGTTATAAACATCTCTTCGGGAGTTCGACCTATCTGACCCAAAACTTAGTTTGGCATTCAATAAATTACTGATTTCATACTGAAAGTATATATTCCCGAGTGTGCGGTTTGTGAGGTTTTCGCTCAACACACCCTCAACTAAGCTCAAAGGGTTGTTCACGGTCAATTGGGAAGATTCGCTGAAATTGCCATTCTCATCAAATACCTGTTCAGTGGGGTCATATGAAAGTGCTGAAAAAATGGGCCCCGAACTGTAATTGAATCCAACGCCATCAACACTATTTTTGTCCTTGATATGGCTTGTATTAAGATTGAGGCCCATTCTGACCTTGTTGCCAAGTGTGCTCTCGTAATTTACTCGGCCGATATATTTTTTAATACCGGTATTTTTGACCACCCCATCTTGATTGTATTGGTTTAAAGAGACAAAAAACTTGGAATTTTCACTTCCTCCTGAAATTGATAAATTTCTATTTTGTATAATGGCTGTTCTGAAAATTTGGTCCTGCCAATCAGTACCGGCACCTATTTGTTGGATGTCTACTTGGGTGAACACAGGCTCATTGCCATTGTCTACAGCAATACCGTTGATAACATCAATATATTCTGATGCAGAGAGAAGATTTATTCTATTGTGAACTTGCTGAAACCCTACCGATTCATCATAATTTACGGTCAGTCTTTGTGCTGACCCCTTTTTGGTTGTAATCAAGACAACTCCATTGGCGCCCCTAGACCCATAGATTGCTGTTGCTGATGCGTCTTTTAGAATTTCAATAGATTCTACATCTTGGGGGTTCAAGGTATTTAAGGGGTTCCTAGGGTTTACGTTGGTGCCCATACCCGTATTGGGGTCAGATCCAGAAAGCCCTTGTGAATTGTCGATTGGAAAACCATCGATGACGTACAATGGCTCATTGCCAGCTGATATAGAACTTGCACCTCGCACCCTAATGGAAATTCCTCCTCCAGGTTCCGCACTTGTCTGGCTTATCTGTACTCCTGCTGCTCTGCCCACCAGCAACTGATCAACGGACACATTGGTACCGGGATTAAGGTCATCACTCTTCAAAGAACTCAAGGCACCGGTAAAATCACTCTTACGTTGGGTACCATAGCCGACAACAACCACTTCATCAAGGCCTGCGGCACTCTCCTCTAATATGATATCGAAACTGGTTCTTCCATTTACCTCGATTTCTTTTTTTGCAAACCCTATATAAGAAATCACCAAGGTGGCATTTTCATTGGTGACCTCCAACGAAAAATTACCATCAAAGTCAGATTGCGTTCCATTCGCGGTACCCTTTTCTACAATGCTAGCACCCGGCAATGGTTGTCCATTACCATCTTTGACCGATCCAGAAACCAATTCCTGGAACAGAAGAATACTTGTCTTCATAGGTAATGGCATTTTGGGTGTTGATTCCAACTTATTTGCTACCCCATGTAGGATTATTTGTTTCTTAAACACTTTAAAACCCAACCCTTCACCTTCAAACAATTTTGTTAAAACCGATGGCAAGGGTTCTTTTATTGCCTCAATTGAAACCTTGCGATCAAGGTCCACATCTCGTCGGTTCAATAAGAACTTAAAATCAGATATAGCCTCTATTTCCTGAATCACATCGGCAATAGTGACATTTTGCATATTCAAGGAAATCTTTTTGTTCTGTGAATAAGAATTCGCATTGATTTGGAATAGGGTAAGAATTAAGAAAAGTATGGTTAGTTTCATTTTCAACTTTGATAGCGAAATATGCTTACGCAAATTGTTTGGTTCTATGAATTTTTTCATAATTTCGAGTTAGTTATTTAATTTTTATAAATCTTTTTACCGAACCGGAAAATGCTGGCACATTTTTCGGTTTTTTATTTGAAGAGGCTATTTATTGTTTTGCATAACGTCTTTTTTTTGGATTATTCAATAATTATTTCGTTGTTTACAATTTTGTAATCCATATCATAGCTCCTACTGAATGATTGCAACACTTCATCAATAGATTCTATATCAAAAGAGGCATCAAAACGCTGTTGGTCTAAATCACCGTTCAGATTTTTAATGGTTACGTTATACTTTCTCTCCAAAGCATGTCTAATACTCTTGAAAGTGGCAAACCTGAAGATCAATTTATCCTGCATCCATGCCGTATGAATATAGGTATCTACACTTTCGATAGACATTTTTTGGGTTTTCTTGTTCCATTTACCCATTTTCCCTGGTTTGAGCTTAATTGACTGATAGTCTATCATTTTACGGTTCTTGATTTCAACTGACCCTTCTACAAGAACTGTTTGGATTTCGGGATTCTCTGGATAATAAGATATATTGAACATAGTACCCAATACAACCAGCTCAATTTCATCGGCATGAACTTTAAAGGGGCGGGCGGAATCTTCGGCGACATCAAAGTAGGCCTCCCCAGATAGGAACACCTGTCTATCTTGCCCCTTTAAAAATTCGACAGGATATTTTAAAGAAGTGCCTGAATTCAAATAAACACGGGTACCGTCTGAAAGAACCACATTAAACCGCTTGCCGTAGGGAACACGGATAGTATTGTAGGATAATGATTTTAAATTATGCGTATGTAAATAGACCAGCTGTGCACCATTTTGCTTACCAAGTACCTTACCATCTTTACTACGGATTATTTTACTTCCTTCCTCCGATAATGGTTGAACATCCCCGTTACTAGTTTCAATGATCACTGATTGTCCTATATTTAGGGGTTCCTGATGTCCACTCCTATCTAGATGATCTTTTAGAATATTATATCCAAGACCTAATAACAGTATGCCCACGGATGCATATGCCATAAGTTTCCTGGCCGTTTGTTTCATTAATCTTGTTTTATCCTTTTTAATCTCACTTAAAAGGTTCTTCTTTATTTTTTCGACATCAGGTTTGTTCAAGGAAATAGTAATTTTATAATGGGATTGTATATATTTTTGAAATTTTTTTTGATTTTTAGGCTCCATAATCCATTGAGACAGTTGATCCAATTCTCCTGATGTTGACTCGTTGAGGAGGTATTTAACAATATGATTTTCAATCTTGGAACTTACCACAACAATTCACATTTATGTAATGAAGACAAATCCATTTGATAAAACCCTAACTTAATATCAATATTTTTTTCATATTTGTAATATTTCACATCCTTTATTAAAGGAAATAAATTCTTTGATTTTTTATGAAGTATTCAGATGAGAGACTGCTAATCGAAGGCTTGAAGGCAGGAACCGAGGATGCCTACATCTGTTTAGTAGATAGATATAGTAGAAGGCTATTCGGATATTCACTTACGTTGGCCAACGACCATGCAATGGCCGAGGATATATTACAAAATGTATTCTTGCGTACATGGGAGAAAAGACGGAAATTGAATGTTACGACCTCTCTGCAGAATTATCTATTCCGATCTATCCACAATGAATTTATAAACCAATACAAAAAACGGCAGTCCAACTTGTTGTTGGAACAGAAATATTACGAAAACCTTGAAAAGGCTGCCAGAACGGAGGACTATAGTAGGCTGGAAAAATTAATCGTATTAGTAATCAGAGAAATTGAGAAATTACCCCCGAAATGTCAAGAGGTTTTTAATTTGAGCCGAAGAGAAGGTCTGACAAATTTAGAAATATCGAACCATCTCAATATATCGGTAAAAACTGTGGAAGCACAGATTACCAAAGCATTTGGTATACTTCGAAAAAACCTTGGAGAAAAATATTCTGGGATTCTTGTTCTCATATTGGGAAAACGTTTAAAATTGCCGTTGAACTAAAAATACCCTAAGTTGATTAGGTTCAAAGAAAGAAACACTTTCAAAGTTTGAACAGAATAACAGAAAAGTACAATGAATATCAATTGAGTGACAACAAAATTTATGACTTGTTTGCATATTCTAATTTTTCAATAACTCTGATATTTTTTCTCCAAATTTAATGCCTAAATTAATTTGTCCGTTTGAAGAATAATGAATGTCATCGTTCAGTTTTTCGAGACTATCCGTATCAATGAAGTAAGTATTTGGTATTTCTTCACTAATGCGAATTTGTGCATCAACGACATTGTCTAATGCTGGGAACCAAGCTTTGGGTGGATTAATCTTCCCAAAAATTATAGGCATCTCTTGGTTTTCATAATCTATTCTAACCGAATTGATTAATTTTTCAAAGTTGCCATAATAATCTTTACCAGCCTCAGGAATTCGAGCATCACGTTCTCCCTGCATCCAAATTAGAGCTTTGACTTTTGCATTGAGCCCCTCAGTGAGACTATCTGTGAGTTTTATCAACCTATTGTACATGCTACCGAATTGAGGATTCCCCGTTATTTCAGCCTTATCTTTACTGTAGTTGGGTGCCCAGTCCAATAATGAAGCTCCGCCAATTGCATATTTGATCAAAATAAATTTTTTGTTCGGATTGTTTTTGCTCAATTGCATAGAAATTCCAATTTCTGGTCCAAAATTATCTTTTGGGTTTATCAAGCCGGGACTTAGACCAAAATCGAAAAAAGAAATATTGGAAAACATCATTTCATCCAAATCAATTTGTTTTCCTCTCCCAACCATATTTGATTGGCCACCCATCAATATAACACAGTATTGTTCATCTTTGGATAAATTCTCAGCGTACTTAACCTTTAAATCTTGAGAATAGCCATACAAAACTGGTAACAATGTCAAAATAATAAATAGTCTTAATGCCATCATAGCATAGTTTGTTTATTACATGTAATCATAATAAATGTATTGTTTTGATTTCTGACAAATATAGCAGAATCTTTCATTTAAGATGAAGTAAATATTTCTTCATGCACCGTAATCAAATAAAGAATCAGAAAAGCTACAACCTTCCTAAGATAGAAGCCCGTCTTTTTATTGATTCTGAAGAAGTTACCAAAAGAAATATATGAAAGAGTTTTCAAAGAGGATGCTACTTTATTTTGTTAATCTCTATTACTCCCTGTATGTCTTAAGCAGATTTGAACTTGGACTTGCAACAAAAAAATGGACAACCAGTTAAGAGTCATGCCTCTGATGCCTCTGATTTTTGGTTATACATTTCGTTTTCAAATTCCTCTATTGTTTTATAGTCCAATGTCGAGTGTGTCCTGCTTCTATTGTACCAGGTCTCTATCCACTCGAATATCGATAGTTCCGCTTCGGACCTGAAGCTATAGTTTTGATGGTACACCCATTCGACCTTCAAGCTCTTGAAGAAGGATTCCG